>Ga0247609_10000920_pt1 | contig 37328 bp, 26 predicted proteins | sample 172DNAGHGlowgp2_FD_193487 | JGI IMG/M metagenome (GOLD analysis project Ga0247609, IMG submission 193487) | Sheep rumen microbial communities from Palmerston North, Manawatu-Wanganui, New Zealand - 1728 DNA GHGlow gp2 | ecosystem: Host-associated > Mammals > Digestive system > Stomach > Rumen ... | reverse complement strand
AATAAGGTACGCAATTATGAAGCTATTCGACGTATATCCCTTGTTCGACGTGAACATCGTGAAGGGACAGGGATGTAAGGTTTGGGACGACAAGGGTCAGGAGTATCTTGACCTGTACGGTGGTCACGCAGTGATCAGCATCGGTCATTCACATCCGCACTACATCGCGAAGGTGACGGAGCAGTTGGGGAAGATTGGTTTCTACTCCAACTCGGTAATCAACAAGTTGCAGCAGCAGTTGGCTGAGCGACTGGGAAAAATCAGCGGCTACGACGACTACCAGCTGTTTCTGATTAACAGCGGTGCGGAGGCCAACGAGAACGCGCTGAAGCTGGCATCGTTCAAGACGGGCAACACGCGCGTGCTGTCGTGCGAGAAGGCGTTTCACGGTCGCACGTCGCTGGCCGTAGAGGTGACGCACAACCGTAAGATTGTAGCTCCCATCAACGATAACCATCATGTGCGGTTCCTGCCGCTGAACGACATCGAGCCATGGGTGCGCGAACTGTCGAAAGGCGGTGTGGCAGCCGTCATCCTCGAATGCATTCAGGGCGTGGGCGGCATCCAGATGGCCACGCCGAAGTTTGCGCAGGACTTGGCCTACGCCTGCAAGCGTTACGGCGCGGTGCTGATATGCGACGAAATTCAGTGTGGCTACGGCCGTAGCGGAAAATTCTTTGCCCATCAGTGGCTGGGCATCAAGCCCGACATCATCACCGTAGCAAAGGGTATTGCCAACGGCTTCCCCATGGGCGCCGTACTGATTTCTCCCGACTTCGAACCTGTCTACGGACAGCTCGGCACGACGTTCGGAGGCAATCACCTGGCCTGTGCCGCCGCGCTGGCTGTGCTCGACGTGTTCGAAGACGAAGGACTGGTGGAGAATGCCCGCGTGATTGGTGACTACCTGATGGAAGGAATCAAGGGCATCGGCAGTTCACACATCCTGGACGTACGCGGTCGCGGACTGATGATTGGCATCGAACTGGATATGCCACACACGCTGGTGCGCAAACCGCTCATCAAGCACGAGCACTGCTTCACGGGCTGTGCCGGTCAGAACATTCTGCGACTGTTGCCGCCACTATGTCTGACGAAGGCTGAGGCCGACGACTTTATTGAACGACTCATCAGAGTGAAGCCGGAAGAACTGTGAATCAAGAAGATAGATGAAGATAAAAGAAGATAGAAGAAGATAAAAGTAGTTAGAAGAAATATGAAAATATCAGTAATCGGAGCCGGCGCCATGGGCGGTGCCATCGTTGAAGGACTCATCAAGGGAGACTACATCCAAAACGAAGATATTTGCGTGAGCGACCCTGTGAGGGCGACGCGTGACAAGTTTGCCGACATGGGCGTGACGGCAACGCCCAGCAACCAGTTGGCCGCACAGGGTGCCGACATCGTGTGTGTCGTCGTTAAACCCTGGCTCGTGGAACAGGTGCTGACAGGCATCCGCGACGTGATGGACTACGACCAGCAGACACTCGTCGTAGTAGCCGCAGGCGTGAAGTCGGAGAGTATCAAGCAGTGGATGACGAAAGAAGGGAAGATGATTCCGACATTCCTCGTCATTCCCAATATCGCCATTGCGCAACTGGAGTCAATGACATTCATCGTGCCGAGCATTGCAGCAACGCCGCAAAATACGGAGCAGGTGGTGAATCTGTTCGAAAGCATGGGTAAGACCATCATCACTGAAGAAGCACATCTAGGAGCAGGCACTACCCTCGCCTCGTGCGGCATTGCCTACGCCATGCGTTATGTCCGCGCAGCAGCAGAGGGCGGCGTGGAGTTAGGCTTTAAGGCCGACGACGCGAAGCAGATTGTGATGCAGACCATGAAGGGTGCCGTAGAGCTGTTGCAGGCAACCGGTCTGCACCCCGAGGCCGCCATCGACCTGGTGACCACGCCCGGTGGTGTGACCATCAAGGGACTGAACGAAATGGAACATGCCGGTTTCACGTCAAGTGTAATTAGAGGATTAAAAGCAGGAGCGAAATAATTATGGACGAACAATTGAAACAAATAGGCGAACGTCTGCGCGGATTGCGCGACGTGCTCGACATTCCCGTGAGCGAGATGGCGGAGACCATCGGCATCAGCGCTGACAAGTATGAAAAGATTGAGCAGGGTGAGCTGGACATCACCATCTCGAACCTGATGAAGATTGCGAAGAAATACGGCGTGTCGACGGAAGAACTCATCTTCGCCGAAGCACCGCACATGAAGTCGTATTACGTGACGCGCAAGGGTCAGGGCATGAGCATCGAACGCACAAAGGCGTATAAATATCAGAGTCTCGTGGGCGGTTTCGTCAATCACAAGGCAGACGTGTTTATCGTCACCGTTGAACCGAAGCCGGGCGCACGCACCATCTACAAGAACTCGCATCCTGGACAGGAGTTCAACATGGTGCTGGAAGGCAGCATGGAGCTCTACATCGGTGGCAAGACCATCATCCTCGAAGAAGGAGACAGCATTTATTTCGACTCCACCAAGCCCCACGGCATGTTGGCCGTTGGTGATAAGGCCGTGAAGTTCTTAGCATTTACAGTAGAGTAAATTATGATAGAAAGATTTTTGAAGCAGACGACATTCACGTCTGTTGAGGATTACAACAAGAACCTGGAGTTCATCATCCCCGAGAATTTCAACTTCGCCTACGACGTAATGGATGCGTGGGCGGAGGAGAGACCCGAGGGACTTGCCATTCTGTGGACCAACGACCAGGGGGAGGAAATACGTACGACATTTGCCGAACTGAAGGAACAGACCGACCAGGCAGCGAGTTATTTGCAGACGCTGGGCATCGGCAAGAACGATCCCGTGATGCTCATCCTAAAGCGTCATTACGAGTGGTGGGTCATCATGCTCGCACTGTGTAAGATTGGGGCGATTGTGATACCCGCAACACATATGCTTACCAAGCACGACTACGTCTATCGCAACACGCGCGCATCGGTGAAGGCCATCATTTGTGCCGATGACGATTATATTATCGGTCAGATCAAGCTGGCCCAGCCCGAGAGTCCGACGGTGAAACAATATATCACACTGCGCGACGAAGAAGGATTCCACAACTGGAGGAAGGAGTGGAAAGAGGCTCCGAAGTTCCAGCGTCCTTCCTTCGTCAACGAAAACGATGACACGATGCTGATGTACTTCACCAGCGGCACAAGTGGCGAACCGAAGATGGTGGCACACGACTATCTCTATGCCATGGGCCATCTGTCGACGGGCGTCTTCTGGCATAACCTGCACGAAGGTTCGCTGCACCTCACCGTAGCAGATACCGGCTGGGGCAAGGCTGTCTGGGGTAAGTTCTACGGCCAGTGGTTTGCCGGCGCAACAGTGTTCGTTTACGACCACGAGAAGTTCAATGCCGACAACCTGCTGCGTCAGATTGAGAAATACCGCGTGACGTCATTCTGTGCGCCCCCGACCATCTATCGCTTCATGATTCGCGAGGACCTGAACAAATACGACCTCTCATCACTCGAATACTGTTGCACGGCCGGCGAAGCCCTGAACCCCGCCGTCTTCGACAAACTCAAGGAGAAGACCGGCCTGAACATCATGGAAGGTTTCGGACAGACTGAGACCACCATGACCCTCGGCACCTTCCCCTGGATGACACCGAAGCCCGGCTCGATGGGCATTCCCAACGCCCAATACAACATCGACCTGCTGCGTGCTGACGGCACATCGTGCGAGGACGGTGAAAAGGGCGAGATTGTCATTCGCGTGGGTGACCGCAAGCCCATCGGACTCTTCAAGGGTTACTATCGTGATGCCGAGAAGACCCGCGAGGCATGGCACGACGGCATCTACCACACAGGAGATATGGCGTGGCGCGACGAGGACGGCTACTACTGGTTTGAAGGACGTATTGACGACGTCATCAAGTCAAGCGGCTATCGCATCGGCCCGTTCGAGGTAGAAAGCGCGCTGATGACCCATCCCGCCGTCGTAGAGTGCGCCATCACGGGTGTGCCTGACGACATTCGCGGCATGGTGGTGAAGGCTACCGTCGTGCTCGGCAAGGAGTGGAAAGACAAAGCTGGTGAAGACCTCGTTAAGGAACTCCAGCAGCACGTCAAGAAGGAGACCGCTCCCTACAAATACCCCCGTATTGTGGAGTTTGTCGACGAGTTGCCGAAGACCATCAGCGGCAAGATTCGCCGTGTGGAAATCCGCAACAAGGACGCCGAGAAGTAAATCAGAATTGACAATTGATAATTGACAATTAGAGATGGCGGCGCATAACGAGTTAGGCAAGTGGGGTGAGGACACGGCGGCAGACTATCTGCAACGCAACGGTTACGCCATCGTCGAGCGCGACTGGAAATCAGGCCACCGCGACCTCGACATCATTGCTCAGGACAAAGACGGCACCGTGGTATTCGTCGAAGTGAAGACCCGCCGCAACCGTTTGTTCGGCGAACCTGAGGAAGCCGTCGACTATCAGAAACTGAGAAGTCTTCGGGATGCCATCAACCACTACATCAAGTATCGCCACATCAACGGCAACTCCCGACTGGACATCATTACCGTCGTCGGCACTATCGGGACAGAACCGGAAATAGACCATATCAAGGACGTATCACTGATATAAAAATGAAGAAAAGAATTGTTATCAAGATAGGCTCCAACGTGCTGACGCGCACCGACGGAAAACTGGACGTTACCCGCGTGTCGTCACTCGTTGACCAGGTGGCCTCCCTCCGACGTCACGACTACGAAATCATCCTCGTATCTTCTGGTGCCGTAGCCTGCGGGCGTCGCGAACTGACCGTTGACCACTCGCTCGACAGCGTCGAACAGCGTCAGTTGTTCTCCGCCGTGGGTCAGGTGAAACTCGTCGGACTCTACTACGACCTGTTCCGCGAGTTCGGCATCCACGTCGGACAAGTGCTCACGATGAAGGAGAACTTCGAGCCTGGCGAACAGTACCGCAATCAGCAGGCCTGTATGACGGTGATGCTCGAAAACGATGTGTTGCCCATTGTTAACGAAAACGACACCGTGAGCGTCACAGAGCTGATGTTCACCGATAACGACGAACTCTCGGGCCTCATCGCACAGATGATGAAGGCCGACACGCTCATCCTGCTCTCCAATATCGACGGAATCTACGATGGTCACCCTGACGACCCCGCGTCAAACATCATCCCCACCGTCGAACCAGGCCGCGACCTGTCGCAATACATCAAGGAGGAGAAGAGTGCCTTCGGGCGTGGTGGCATGCACTCGAAGTACACCACCGCCCAGAAGGTTCAGAAGGCCGGCATCCGCGTCATTATTGCCAACGGCAAGCGCGAAGATATCCTCCTCGACATTCTTTTAAACAATCAAAACGTACCCCATACAGAATTCATTCCTTATGCAATTGACTGAAACATTCAAGCGGGTGAAGAAAGCCAGCCGCTCGCTGGCCCTGCTCTCCGACGAGCAGCGTAACACCATCCTCAACGCGGTGGCTGATGCCATCATCGACTTCAAGGAACGCATCCTCGTGGCAAACAGCCAGGACTTGGCGAAGATGGATCCGAAGAATCCGCTCTACGACCGTCTGCAACTCACCGAGAAACGCCTTGACGACATTGCCGGCGATATGCGCAACGTGGCCTCGCTGCCCTCGCCGCTGGGTTACGTCACCAAGGAGAAAACGCTGCCTAACGGACTGCACCTGCACCGTGTCAGCGTGCCTTTCGGCGTCATCGGCATGATTTACGAGGCTCGTCCAAACGTGACCTACGACGTATTCTCGCTCTGTTTCAAGAGCGGCAATGCCTGCGTGCTGAAAGGCGGAAGCGATGCCGACCTCTCCAACCAGGCTTCCGTCGAGCTCATCCACGAAGTGTTGGAACGCTTTGGCGTCAATCCTGACATCGTCACCCTGCTGCCAGCCACCCACGAGGCTACGGGCGAAATGCTCAATGCCGTGGGCTATATCGATCTATGCATACCCCGTGGCGGACGCCGCCTCATCGACTTCGTTCGCGACACAGCCCGCATTCCCGTCATCGAGACTGGTGCCGGCGTCGTCAACACCTATTTCGACAAGGACGGTGACTTGGAGATGGGCAAGAAAATCATCTGCAACGCCAAGACCCGCCGTGTCTCGGTGTGCAACGCCCTCGACTGCCTCATCATCCACGAGAAGCGCTTGGGCGACCTCTTCGAACTCGTAAAACCCCTACTCGACCACAAGGTGACGCTCTACGTCGACGGCCCTGCCTATCAGCTGCTGCGCGGCCAGTATCCCGACGTCCTGCTGCAGCCTGCTACCAATGAGTCGTTTGGCACCGAATTCATGGACTACAAAATGTCCATCCGCACCGTGGCATCACTGGATGAGGCTCTGGCACACATCGACCAGTACGGTTCTGGCCATAGCGAGGCCATCATCACCAACGACGAAGCTACGGCACGCAAGTTCCAGGCACATGTCGATGCCGCCTGCGTCTATTGGAATGCCCCCACGTCGTTCACCGACGGAGCGCAGTTCGGTCTCGGCGCCGAGATTGGCATCTCTACGCAGAAGCTTGGTCCCCGCGGCCCCATGGCCTTAGAGGAAATCACCACCTACAAATGGATTATCGAGGGCGAAGGCCAAACCCGCCCGTAAACACGGAATCACGGAATACCGTAATAACGAAATAACGAAAATAATTATGAAAACCTTCATCAACGTACAGGATATTGGCCCGCTGGACAAGGCGATGGCCGAAGCATTCGAGATCAAGAACGACCGTTACAAGTATCAGCATCTGGGCAAGAACAAAACCCTCATGATGATATTCTTCAATAACTCACTGCGCACGCGCCTCTCCACCCAGAAGGCCGCCATGAACCTCGGCATGAATGTCATCGTGCTCGATGTCAATGCCGGTGCCTGGAAACTCGAGACCGAGCGCGGCGTTATCATGGATGGCGATAAGAGCGAACACCTGCTCGAAGCCATTCCCGTCATGGGCTGCTACTGCGACCTCATCGGCGTACGCTCCTTCGCTGGACTCACTGACCGCGAATACGACTATGCCGAAACCGTGCTGCAACAGTTCATCCGCTACAGCGGCCGCCCCGTCTTCGCTATGGAGACCGCCACGGTGCATCCCCTGCAGGCCTTCGCCGATTTGATTACGATTAAGGAGAACTGGAAAGCCAGTGCGGGCAGCGGTTCTCCCGCTGCCAAACCTAAAGTCGTCCTCACCTGGGCTCCTCACTGCCGCGCCTTGCCGCAGGCCGTGCCTAACAGCTTCGCACAGTGGATGAACGCCGCCGATGTCGACCTCGTCATCACCCACCCCAAAGGCTACGAGCTCGACCCGCAGTTCGTCGGCAATGCCCGCGTGGAATACGACCAGCGCAAAGCCTTCGAAGGTGCCGACTTCATCTACGCCAAAAACTGGTCGAACCCTGGTGTCACTAATCCTGCCGACTACGGCAAGATAACCTGCGAGGACCGTTCGTGGACTGTCGACACCGAACACATGTCGTGGACCAATAACGGCAAGTTCATGCACTGTCTGCCTGTCCGCCGTAACCTCATCGTTACCGACGATGTCATTGAGTCGCCCAACAGCCTCGTCATCCCCGAAGCTGCCAACCGCGAAATCTCCTGCTCAGTAGTCATCAAACGCATGCTAGAAGCCCTATGATATCCTTCGAATGCGACTATAACAACGGCGCACACCCCAAGGTGCTCGAGAACCTCATTAAATACAATAATGAGCGACCCACACCCTATGGCTTCGACGCCTTCTCCGAGCGGGCAAAGGAACGCATCCGCGAAACCATCGGCATGCCCGACGCACAGATATTCTTCCTCACAGGCGGCACGCAGACCAACGCCACCACCATCGACTCCATGCTCTATCAGTACGAGGGTGTCATCTGCGTCGGCTCGGGCCACATCAACGTCCACGAGGCAGGTGCCGTCGAGTTTACGGAACACAAAATCATCACCATCCCCGACGCACTGGGCAAGATGGAGGCCAAGACGCTGAACCGCTATCTCGATGACTTCTATCACGATGGCAATCGTGACCACGCCGTACATCCGGGCTTGGTCTACATCACTTTCCCAACCGAATTGGGAACGCTCTATACCGCTCGCGAACTGGACGATATCTATCAGGTCTGTAAGCAGTACGACATACCGCTCTACATCGACGGAGCACGTCTGGGCTACGGACTCATGGCCGAAGGCTGCGACATCACCCTACCCTATCTTGCACGCCACTGCGACGTTTTCTACATCGGTGGAACCAAGATTGGCGCCCTCTGTGGCGAGGCCGTCGTCTTCACCAACCGACAGGCCCACAAGCATTTCTTCTCCATCCAGAAGCAGCACGGTGCCGTCATTGCCAAGGGCGCACTCATCGGACTCCAGTTCGATGCCCTGTTCACCGACGATCTCTATTTCAAGCTGTCGCGCCACGCCATCGATATGGCCATGCAGATGAAACGCATCTTCCAGGAGAAAGGATATGACTTCTGGCTTGACTCACCCACCAACCAGCAGTTCATCATCCTGCCCGATGCCAAGGTCGAGGAGCTGTCGGCCAAGATGGACTTCACCCATTGGGGACAGGCCGAGGGCCATCGCACCATCTGCCGTTTCGTCACCTCGTGGGCCACGACACAGGAAGAACTCGACGAAATGAAGCGCCTCTTATAGGCATTTCGCTTCGTTATCACACACTTTTATGAGCAAAATCACGAAAAAATTTTGAGAATTCAAAATAATTTCGTACTTTTGCACCCGCTTACGAAAAATCACTGACCTTTGCAGGTTCAGCGACTCCGTAGTAATCGGGATGTAGCGCAGTTGGTAGCGCACTACGTTCGGGACGTAGGGGTCGGGCGTTCGAGTCGCCTCATCCCGACAGAAAAAGAACCTAACTGATTGATTTTCAGATAGGTTCTTTTCTTTTAGCCACGTTTTCAGCCAAGCCTCGTGTGTTTTCAGTCATCATATTCCAAGGCGAGACCGCCTTCGCTGGTTTCCTTGTAGAGCGAGGGCAGGTCATGGCCCGTGCGCTTCATCACCTCCACCACATGGTCGAAGGAGATGCGGTGGTTGCCATCGGAAGTGATGGCAAAGAAGGTGGCATCGGCAGCACGTGTGGCAGCAAAGGCATTACGCTCAATGCAGGGAATCTGAACCAGTCCGCAGATAGGGTCGCAAGTCAGACCAAGATGGTGCTCCAGTCCCATCTCAGCAGCATATTCTATCTGGTGGGGTGTACCGCCCCATATCTGGCAACCGGCTGCAGCAGCCATGGCACAGGCAACCCCCACTTCACCCTGGCAACCCACTTCCGCGCCGCTGATGCTGGCATTGTGTTTCACCACGTTGCCAAAGAGGCCGGCTGTGGCAAGGGCTCTCAGCACACGCTGCTCAGAGAATTTGAAATCGTGGTAGTGCTCATAGAGAATGGCAGGAAGTATGCCGCAACTGCCACAAGTGGGAGCCGTCACAATCGTACCCCCACAGGCATTCTCCTCACTGACGGCCAGCGCGTAGGCATGGAGCGCGGCGCCGTAACGGACACCTTCCTTGTATCCTTGCGACTTCACATAGTAGGATACAGCCTTGCGCGCCAGTCCCAACGGACCAGGCAGTGCGCCTTCTGCATCGATACCTCGCTCGACGGCTCTCTGCATCGTATCAAAGACCTCCTTCAGATAGTCCCAGATTTCCGGCCCTTCACACTGTTCCACATACTCCCAGTAACCATGGCCAGTTTTGTCGCACCACGCCATGATATCCTTCATCTTGCTCATCTCATAGACATCACCGCCTGAAGCGAACATGTCACCCTCGGTCTTGCCCTCCGACAGAGCACCACCGCCTACGCTATACACCGTCCACTCGTCGCCTCCGTCAGCCGTGAACTTCATGCCGTTGGGGTGGAAGGGCAGGAATTCCTTGGGTTGCCAGACGATGTTCACAGGTGCAATCTTACTGAGCACATCCATGATGGCCACATCGGTCATGTGACCTTTTCCCGTGGCAGCGAGACTACCGTATAGAGTTACTTCGAAACTTTTGGCTTCGGGATGGCGCTTGGCATAGATGAGCGCTGCATTGTTAGGCCCCATCGTGTGACTGCTCGACGGGCCTTTTCCGATTCGGAATAGTTCTCTGAGTGATTTCATATCTTATCTCGTTTTTAAATCACATTTTCGACTGCAAATATACAAAATATATTTCAAAATTCCGCTAAAATGCAAAATTTAGCAGCCGAAACTCCGCTAAAATGCAGTTATACCACTTCTTTTCTACCAGTTACATATTCACAGATGATAAACTTCTTCCATCAGACACAAGTGTCTTTTTTTGTCAGTTCTTTCGAAAAAATGCGTAATACGCAAAACATTCGGAAGTATGGAAAGGATTGACAGGAATTATTATCTCAAACAACCCAGGCATCTACTACATCAGCCTGAAAGATTTCTGTCTGAAGTATATTGACGAATTGGGGTTCACTTCTTCCTATCATAGAACTTTACCATTCTATCTCAATTCTCTTAGTTCCATGCTGCCAAGCATGTTATATTGCACTCCGTCAATCTCGGCGTGCCAACTCTGATGGAAGTGGCCATAGTACTGGATAGACAAAAGAAAGCTCGCAGTAAAAACCTGCGGGCCTTATTTGCTTTTATTCTTCCTTGATAACCATCGAGGGCGGGCAGTCGTACATCACACGGGCATGGTTGGTGCGGATGAGAAGGCTTTCAAGGCGTTGACCGGATACGCGGTCAATGACGTCGCGATAAACTTCACCGTTGCGATAGACCACGCCATTCTCCCGTGAGAAGAACTCGTTCTCGGCATGAATGTGGAAGGTGTGCGGCAGCTGTTCCGTGGCGCGCAACTCACCGCACAGATACTCGTCGTCCGTCCATAGGCGGAGCTGATAGGTATTCTGCGTGTCGTTGCGGAACCGATAGTCGATGTAGTTGTACGAGATGCTGGTGCCGGTGCCGAAGGGAATCTGTCGGCCGAAGTCGGGGAAGAGGTCGAGTCCATCGTGGTGGTGATGCTCCGTAATGGTCAGCTCGCTGTGCAATACGAGCCAGTGGATGAGGTTCGACAGCTGGCACATGCCGCCGCCAATGCCCTGCGAGGGCTTGCCTTTGGCGATGGTCAATCCCTCCTTGTAGCCCTTTCGCTTGGTAGTACGCCCAATGAGTCGCCATACGGAGAACGTTTCGCTAGGCCGAATCACCAGCCCGTCGATGTGTTTCACCGCCAGCGCCAGGTTCGTTGCCTTGTTCTCCTGCAACTGCATGTTGACATTGCCCAGCCGACGACGAATCAGCGAGGTGTGGCGATAGACAACCACGGGCAGCGACTCCGCCGTCCGCTCCTTGGCGAACAGCGTCTTACGCATCATGTCCTGAACGTGACGCTTCAGGATTTCCTTCTCCATCGACAGCCGATAGGTGAAAGGAGAGATTTCGCAAAACAGTTTTCTTTCCATGTCCTTTCGCGGAGAGAACAGGATTCGAACCTGCGAACCAGTTTTGCCGGTTACACGCTTTCCAGGCGTGCCTCTTCAACCACTCGAGCACCTCTCCTAATTGTAAGCGGCTGCAAAGATAGTCAATTAAGTTGAAAGTTGAGAGTTGAAAGTTGATAGTTTAGGGAATTTTAACCATTCACCTTAAAGACGCGTGCGACGTTGGCGTTGGTTTGGCGGCAGATTTCCCCTTCGCTGACGCCGTAGGCTTCGGCCAAGCGAGTGATGACGTGACGAATGAAGGCAGGCTCGTTGCGCTGACCGCGCAAGGGTACGGGGGCCATATAGGGTGCGTCGGTCTCAAGAACGATGCGGCCGAGGGGTACGACCTCCGCCAGCGTCTCGGGCAGATGGCTTTTCTTGAAAGTGAGTACGCCACCGATACCCAACACAAAGCGGTCGAACTCCAACAGCTGTTGAGCCTCCTGAACATTGCCCGTAAAGCAATGGAACACGCCACCAGGGAGGTCGTGCGCGTACCTTTTTATAATAGCGACCATCTCGTTCTGCGCCTTGCGACAGTGAATCATCAGGGGCAGCTGCAGTTCAACGGCCCAGCGTACCTGCGCCTCGAAGGCTTCAAGCTGTTCGCGTTCGAACTCGCGACTCCAGTAATAGTCAAGACCTATTTCGCCGATGGCGATGGCAGGAGAGGTGAGAGGCAAGAGGTGAGAGGTGAGAGAATACTTTATGCGAGCCAAAACTTCCTGCCAGTCGGAGCGGACTTCCTCGGGATGGAGACCGAGCATGGGACGGCAGTAATCAGGATACTGACGGCAGACGTCGAGGACGGTGCGGCACGAGGCGGCATCGATGGCTGGCAGAAATACTGCCGTGCAGCCAGCCTCTCGGGCTCGCTGGACGACGGCGTCGCGATCTGCTGCGAATTCTTCACCGTCGAGGTGGCAGTGGGTGTCTATGTAATTCATATTTTTATCCCGACGGGAGAACCGTCGGGCACAGTGGTTATTTGTTGCGGTGCAACAATTCGTCCATGTAGGCGCTGAGGGCTTGCTTGCGCTCGGCGGGGACATTGACCTTGCTGAGGGTCTGGCGCGCCAGTTCGAAGTAGTAGTTGATTTTGTCCTCACAGAGCTGACGGATGCCAATCTCATCGTAGAGGCGCGTAACGGCAGCCACCTTTTCCGCACGGTCGAAGGTTGCAGCATTGATCCATCGGTCGAGTTCGGCATGCTGTTCGTCGTTGGCACGATTATAGGCATTGATGAGCATATAGGTCTTCTTGTTGCAGGTGATGTCGCCACCGATGGACTTACCGAATACGGCGGGGTCGCCATAGACATCGAGCAGGTCGTCCTGCAACTGGAAGGCGAGTCCGACTTGTTCGCCCAAGCGATAGAGCAGTTCGGCATCTTCCTGCGGCGCGTCAGCGAGGATGCCACCAATCTTCAGCGCACAGGCCAGCAGGACGGAGGTCTTCAGGCGAATCATCTCGATGTACTCGTCCTCAGTGACGTCGTTGCGGGTCTCGAACGACATGTCGTACTCCTGACCCTCACCGATTTCGAGAGCAGTAGTAGTAAAGAGGTCCAGAACCTTTTCCAATTTGCAGGCAGGCACCTGAGCGACACGCTGATAGGCCAGCACGAGCATGGAGTCGCCCGAAAGGATGGCTTTGTTGTCATCCCACTTCTTATGGACGGTGAGATGACCACGACGCATATCGGCCCTATCCATGAGGTCGTCATGCAGGAGGGTGTAGTTATGATAGGTCTCGATGCCGCAGGCAGGCATGAGGATGTCCTCGGGTTTTTCGCGCCAGAGGTTGTAGCCTAACAGCATGAGTACGGGACGGATGCGCTTGCCGCCAATGGCCAAAACATATTGTACCGGTTCGTAGAGCGATGCTGGACGGCGGTCGTAGGGCAGATGATCTAGATAGTCGTTGACCAGCTGCAGGATGGTGTCGGATGAGAGTTGTTTCATTTTTTCTGTTATTTCGTTATTATGTTGTTTCGACATTATAGTTTAAAGACGATCGGGATGCAGACCTTGGTGCGGCAGGGCTGGTCGTTCTGGATGCCAGGTTTCCACTTGGGCATCAGGCGCAGCACGCGCAGACATTCGCGGTCGCATTCAGGCGACAGGGAGCGCGTGACGCTAATGCCGCTGATATTGCCATCCTTCTCAACATAGAAGACGGCCACGACCTTGCCCTGCGTCTTGTCCTGGCGAGCCTTGTAGGGGTAGCGCAGGTGTTTGGTGAGCCACCTCATGAATTCGACGGCACCACCCGGAAACTGTGGCAGTTCCTCGGCAATATGGAAATTGAGCGGATTGTTGGGGTCAACACCCATTGCCGCCAGTGCCTTGTCGTCGTCGAGCGATTCTTCGAGTTCCTTGAGCGGTGATTCGTCGTCGCCTTCCTTCTCACCCTCCAGCTGTTCATCGGCTTCCTGTATCTCCACATTGTCGTCGACGATATTCAGCTGTTCGGCCTTTTCCACCTGCTGTTTCTCCTTCAGCTGGGTGATGGTCTCCAGATTCGACATAGGTACCAATTCGCTTTCGTGCACCATTTCACCAATGTCGACGGGGTCGAAATCGTCGTTGGCTGGAATGCTGTTCCACTCCAGCGAGACGTAGAGCAAAGCCAGAATAAACGTCAGCCCGAGGAGGAATCCTGTGGTGCGACGCTGGTCAATATCAGCCCGTGGAGTTTTCTTTTGTTCCATGTTTCTGGCAATAAAATGCGAATTACTGCGTTATTTATTGTGCAAAGGTACGAAATAATTGAGAATAAATTGTTATCTTTGCATCGGATTTTAGAGATTATTAGATGAAAAAAGGTCTTTTAGCAGTCATCATGGTGTTGTCAGCCCTTGCGGCAGCGGCACAGGAGAGCCAGGAAGTGTACAGTTTTCTGCGCCTGCCCGTCAGTGCCCATGTGGCTGCATTGGGTGGAGACAACATCACATTGACTGACGACGACGCCACACTCATTTTCCACAATCCTGCACTCATCAGCGGGGTGAGCGATAAGACGCTGAACCTGAACTTCATGACCTATATGGATGGTGCCGTAACCGCTTCGGCATCGTTTGTGAAAGCCTATCAGGAACGTGCTACGTGGGGAGTGTCGGCGCAATATATGGATTACGGCAAGATGAAGCAAACCAGCGTGAGCAACGAGGACTTAGGCACCTTTGCTGCCCGCGACATTGCGCTGGCTGGGTCGTTTGCCTATCTGCTGGCCAACCGCCTGAGCGGCGGTATCACGGCACGTTTCATCACGTCGCACATTGCCAGCTATAACTCGGCAGCCGTCGCTGTAGACTTAGGACTGAACTATGCCGACGAAGACCGCGGATGGTCGCTATCGGCTGTGGCAAAGAACCTGGGCGGACAAATCAAAGCCTACGAGGACGATTTCGAGCGCATCCCGCTGGACTTGCAGCTGGGTGTGACAAAACGCCTCATCGGTTCGCCGTTGCGACTGTCAGCCACCCTGTCGCGACTGAACAACTGGGATCAGGGATTCATCAAACATGTGGCTGTGGGTGCCGACTTGTTGCTGGGCGAGAACATCTACGTGGCAGCAGGCTATAACTTCCGCCGTGCCAGTGAGATGAAGATTTCCGACGGTGACGGCGAAAGCAACCACGGAGCAGGACTCTCGCTGGGTGCCGGACTACAGTTGGAACGTTTCAAATTGCACGTGGCGTATGCCAAATACCACGTCTCGGCATCGTCACTACTAATTAATGTAAGTTTTGCGCTATGAAGAAAATAACTATTGCTATTGATGGTCACAGCTCGTGCGGAAAGAGCACGATGGCCAAAGATTTGGCTCGCGAAGTAGGTTATGTATACGTCGACACGGGGGCCATGTATCGCAGTGTGACACTCTACGCCCTGCGTAACGGGATTTTCAAAGAGGTGAGAGGTGAGAATCAAGAGGTGAGAGACGTCATCGACGAAGAAGCCCTGCGTCAGCAGATGGCAAACATCCAGATTTCGTTTAAGTTCAATGCCGAGACAGGACGCCCTGACACCTACCTGAACGGAGAACTCGTAGAGCACGACATCCGCACAATGGAAGTGTCGAGCCACGTCAGTCCCATTGCCGCTCTGGGCTTTGTACGCGAGGCGATGGTAGCCCAGCAGCAACAGATGGGTAAGGACAAGGGCGTAGTGATGGACGGTCGCGACATCGGTACTGTCGTGTTTCCCGATGCCGAGCTGAAGGTGTTCGTCACAGCCTCAGCAAAGGTTCGCGCCCAGCGCCGCTATGACGAGCTGAAGGCAAAAGGCATGGAGGCTGACTTCGACGAGATACTGAAAAACGTAGAGGAGCGCGACTATATTGACTCGCACCGCGAAGTATCGCCCCTGCGCAAGGCCGATGATGCCATAGAGCTGGACAACTCGAACATGACCATTGCCGAACAGAAGCAATGGCTCATCGAACGCTTCAACGAAGCCGTCGAAGCATAACGCTTATTCCATTGCGACAATGGCATCGCGACACTGCTCCATCAGCCACTTCGGTGTGCTGGTGGCTCCGCAGATGCCAACTGTCAGGATATCCGTCAACCACGAAGGGTCAATCTCCTCAGGATCCTCGATGAGGTGTGTATTGGGATTGACTCGCAAGCATTCATTGTAGAGCACTTTGCCGTTGGAACTCTTCCGTCCGCAGACGAAGAGGATGAGGTCGTGCTTGGCGGCAAACTGCGAAATATTCGGCATGCGGTTGGCCACCGAGCGGCAAATGGTGTCGAAGCTCTTGAATGTTGCCGACGGCGATATGTGTTGCTGGATATATTCGATGATGCGATGAAACTCGTCGAGCGACTTCGTGGTCTGCGAATAAAGAAAGATGTCGCGCGAGAAGTCAAGCTTGGTCACCTCCTCGAAACTCTCGATGACGATAGCGTCCGAATGGGTTTGTCCCACCAGTCCCAACACCTCGGCATGACCCTTTTTGCCAAAAATGACGATTTGAGAGGTTTGCGGTGAGAAATTATCAGTAAGAGATGTCTCGTACTGCTTTTTGATGCGCTTCTGTAACTGCAGCACCACAGGACAGGTAGCGTCAATGATTTCAATATTATTACGACGAGCCATTTCGTAGGTCTCAGGAGGTTCACCATGAGCACGCAGCAGTACCGTAGCATCGTGCAAGCGAGCCATCTGCTCGTGGTCGATGGTCACCAGCCCCATTTCGCGAAGGCGTTCACACTCCATGCCATTATGAACAATATCGCCCAGGCAGTAGAGTTGCGTACCTCTTGCCAGTTCTTCCTCGGCTTTCTGAATGGCAGTCGTCACTCCGAAGCAGAATCCACTGCCGCTGTCTATCTCAATCTGTAACATTGAACTATGAGAACTTTATGATTACTTAAGAAGACCAAAATACATGTCGAGCAATTGTTGGGCGGCAGCAAACGACGTTTGTTCGCCAACCAACACAGAATTTTCGGCATCATGCAGACGATGTTTGATGACGTCGTTGTTGTAGAAGTTCAGGCGCAGGTGTTCGTTGATGCTTTCGTACATCCAGTATTTCGACTGTTCGTTGCGGCGGTAGGCAAAATAACCGTTGGCCTTGACGAAATCCATATACTCGTAAATCATGTCCCAAACCTCCTTGATGCCATAGCCGTAGAAACCGCTGTAGCACAACACCTTCGGCAGCCATCCGCTATCGGGCATGGGGAAGAAGTGGAGGGCATTGCGGAAATTGGTGGCAGCCATGTGACATTTGTCGACATTGTCGCCATCGCACTTGTTGATGACGATGCCGTCGCAAATCTCCATGATGCCTCGCTTGATACCCTGCAGGTCATCGCCAGTACCTGCCAACTGAATGAGCAGGAAGAAGTCAACCATCGAATGGCATGCCGTCTCACTCTGTCCGACACCTACCGTTTCGACAAAAATCTTGTCGAAGCCAGCAGCCTCGCACAGAATGATTGTCTCGCGGGTCTTACGTGCCACACCACCGAGAGAACCTGCCGTCGGACTAGGGCGGATGAACGAGTCGGGATGCGTGGAGAGCTTCTCCATACGCGTTTTATCACCCAAGATACTGCCTTTCGAGCGTTCCGATGATGGGTCGATGGCCAACACAGCCAGTTTGCCGCCCTTCTCTTTCAGCACGTGAATGCCAAACTCATCAATACTCGTTGATTTTCCTGCACCTGGCACGCCGCTGATTCCCACGCGGATGCTGTTGCCGCTATAGGGCAGGCACTTGTTGATGACTTCCTGGGCTTTTGCCTGATGATCGGGATTGACACTCTCCACCAGCGTCACGGCCTGAGAAAGGATGGTGACGTCGCCTTTGACAATACCCTCTACCATATCGGCGGCAGAGAGTTCACGGCGCTGGACGCGCTTTTTCTTCAGATAGGGGTTGATGATAGATGGCTGCTCGACACCGCTATTCACCTGCAGGCCTGCATATTCTGAACTGTTCTCGGGATGCTCCATAATTGATGTATGATGTAAGATGTATGATGTAAGATGTTATTTTGCATTGATGGTGATAGTGACCCTCGACTTCTGGGGGTCGTTGGTAATCATCAGGATACGCGGCCGCGTGCGCACCTTCAGCAAGTCGCTGCGATAGGCGGTGATTTTCAGCTTGGCACTCTCGCCTGGTTGCAGACGGCTCTTGTTCAGCGAGATCTTCAGTCCGCTGGTGAACATCTGCAACGAAGAAATCTGCAATTCCGACTGTCCGGTATTGACAATATCAATGACGTCCGTCTTCTTCGACTTACCTTCGAACAGAATGTCGACAGTCTCCTTCGACAGCTGGATGTGGGCGGGATTACTCACATGTTCGGGGAACGAAGGCAGCAACACGGCAGAAACACCGATTTCGTGGTCGGCACTAACCTTATCTCCGACGTTGCCTGCCAGATATACTGAGGTCTGCGTCAGTCCGTAGTCGTGCAGCTTGGCAGAATTCAGCCGCACCGTCATCACACCCTCTTCGCCAGGAGCCAGCTTCTCGGGCTGCATCAGTGCCGTCAGATAAGGTGGCAGGTGAAGCAGGTTGGGCTGGTAGTCTTGCGTACCATAATTATATAAGTGCAATTCCTGCACGGGCTGATCACCACGATTGACATCGTCGAACTCAAGGTCATTCTTATCGAGACGCAGGTCGCCCATCGCCACAGGGTAGTTGGCAGAGAGATCAACGTAATGCTCAAGCACAACGCCCTTCATCGTGATATACATGGGTTTTGAAGAGGCATTGCTGACGATGGCTGCCTGCTGGTTGAAATGTCCCAGTTGGCGGGCATTATACGTCAGCTGAATCTGGAATTGTTCATTACCACCGATTTCGCCTTTCGGATAGTCAGCGGCCACACAGTAGCAGTCGGGCTTCACCTGACTGATGCGCAGCTTCTTGCCACTCTTGTTGCGACACTTGAAGATAGCCGTAATAGGATGCTCATAACCTGTTCGGCCAACATCAACGGTGGTCTGCTCAACAATCAGTTTCTGTGCAGCCACAGGCAAGGCCGCCAGCAGAAGCAAGGGTATAATCAGTTTTCTTTTCATCACTCTTTTACGTTAAATGTCATCGATGGTGCCGTAGCACGATACTCGGGGGCATAAGCGCACTGCACGGTGCACGTACCGCTCTCGTACTTACCGGCACGGTCGATATAGTATTCTGTCTCTATCTGGTGCTTGCCTTTCGACAAACCATAATAGAAATAGTTGGTGGCGCAGTCCTTAGGCGACACATAGGCACCCTGCTGATAACCCGAGAGCTGTTTGACGGGTTCCATACATGCAGCACGGCGGTCGGAAACCTGTACGAAATCAAGGTCGCGCGAACATTCAATGGTGATGCGGATTTTGACGCGGTCACCAACCTTCAGCGCGGCTTGCGGTTTTGCCGAAAGCAGTTCGCGCTTCACCGTAATACCGCTATTGCTCTGCTCCACCTCACTGGTCTTCTGGAAGAACTGCGCATAGACAGCTCCCCACGATGTACCCTCGGAGGTCTTCGTGGCCGTAAAGGTCTTGCCAGTAGGATTCGTCATGGCGGTCTTCACATAGCCAATGCCTGCGGTGGCCTTGGGCGTGTCGATGGGGGAACCATCGACCGCGAGGATAGTAGCGGGCTGTGTGGTGGTCAGCGTGGTAGCATTCTCTCTTTGAGAGTGTGGCGTTGCAATGCCATTTAGGAATGCCCAGATGGCATTGACGCTGTTGATGGGGGTGTCCCACATCTGTGTACGCTTCTCCTGCAACAGCCAGCGACGCATCTCATCAACGGTCTGCACATCCTTCGGCGTCACCATTTGGATAGCCTCAATGGCAGCCACCTCGGTAGGAATCTTGTAGTCGTACCACGAATAGCCGGCACGCGGTGTATCGTAGTAGCGGCCCATCTCCTCCGTAAAGACGGTATATTCTTTCAGGCTCTGCACGTATTCGGCAGCCTTGCGCGTCTCGCCATTCTTGGAAAGAATGATAGCCGAGAGGGCCTTTTCGTAGATGGTCTGACGCTGGATATCCTTCTTCAGCAAGGGCAGCAGGTAATCGTTGGCAGCCTGCACGTCGCTTGGCAATTTCCGTCCGTCGAGGGCACAGAGGTAGAGCCAGCGCAGTGCCGTAAACGACGGGAATGAAGGCTTGTGGCCTTTCTTCTCCAGCTTCTTCATCTCCTTCACCAAATCAACGATTTCGTTACCGATGAATTTGAAGACCTTGTCCTCCATCTGCTTGGTATCACCTTGCTCGCCAGTCATCCTGTTCAGACGCACCAGCATTTCTTCGACAGCCACCGTGATATACGTACTGCCTTGCATACCCGGATACCATGAGAACGAGCCGTCTGGGTTCTGTAGTTTCTGCAGTTTCCCGAGAGCCGTCGCCAGGCGGTTAGAAATTCCGTTCTCGTCGAAGAAGTCAGCCAGTCGTTGCTTCTGTTCACTCTCACGGTCGGCAGCACCTACCCAAGGCGTCTCGCTCAGCACGAGGTCTTTCAGTTCCTGGTTCTTCTCCAGTTGTGAGGTCAGCGACGCCTGCGTCTCTTCCTGTTGCCACAACTTAAAGGTCGTCTTCACCTGCGGGCTCTGGTTCAACAGCGTCTTTGCCAGCAGATTGCTGTAGTAGCTCGCTGCCTGGTCAATGGCACTATGTTCCCACGGTTGTCCTAAGATAGGCAGCGACTGCACCATCAGCCACGCAGGATTGTTCGTATATTCTATGGTCAGCTTCTGCTGTGTCGTTCCCTGCGGGAAGAGCTTTGTCAGGTCGATGGTCTTCACACCGGGCTCATGCTGGGTATAGGGAACGGTCTTGGTGACGTATTCCTTGTCGGGCAGCACGGGCAGATAGTGTTGTTCACCATCCGAGAAACCGTCACCCACGGCACTGATCTTGCAAATCAGCAACGACCACTGAGTATTGTCGACAGAGACCTTGAACGTTTCAGAGCCCGTCTTGCCTGCCTCAATGCTGAACGGCTGTTGCTGTTCAAAGACCACCGCATTGCTCTCAGGGTCAATCAGCTGCAGTTTGGCATTGCCGCTGACAGCCTTTTCGCTGGTATTGAAGATGCGGGTGGAAATCTGCGCCTCATCACCCATACGGACAAAGCGGGGCACATTGGGCTGCACCATCACGTCCTTCTGAGCCACAGCCTCACCCTCGATACGGCCATACAACATCTGCTGCGTATTGGCCACGCCCATAAAGCGCCATGTGGTCAAACACTCCGGCAACGTGAACGTCATCACCACCTGACCCTTTTCGTCGGTTGTCAGCGTAGGATAGCAGAAGGCCGTTTCGTCCAGGTTCTCACGCACCTGTACATTATCTTCATGCTGCTCTTCTGCCGTTTCGTGCCCTATCTCGACAGCATCGAAGAACTTTGCTTCCTTCTTCTCGGCAACGGCAGACTGCTCCACGGCATCGTTCGAGGCCATAGCCATCGCCGGAGCCTCTTCCACCACCATCGCGCCGTCCTCCACAGCCTTCGACCTCATCAGGCGCCCACTGCCAACATAAGTCCGTCCGTAGGCAATATAGCTGCTGGGCAGGATACTCTCGTCGAAACGGCTGAAGTCAAGGCCTTTCACTGACAACGGCGTCTTGTAGGCTTGCGATGCAGCCCACGACAGCGAACCCGTAGCGCGGAACTGCCAGCTGGTAGAGGGCTGCGGCAGATAGTTGGTGGGCGAGAACGACCAATTGTGCGTCTTGATTTGATCCAGACTCTTATCATAGAGCACCGTCATCAGCGATGCATCAGCAGGTGTGCCATCGGGATTCACCACCTTCAGGCGCCATTCCTCCTGCTGTCCGGGTGTCAGACGGTCGCGGAAGGTTTCCCACGTCAGGCGCAGTTTCTTGTCGGGCATCGGACGTGTGATGGTTTGCTGGTGTGTATAGCATACGCCATCCTTCACCCACGCATAAGTCAGCAACAGACCGTTGCCGTATTCCTCCTTATATTTCAATTTCCTGTTCAGCAGTTGGCCGCTCTTCTTCACCACCCCACGTTCGATGACCTTATCGCCGGCATAAATGCCATAGACAATGTGGAGGTCAGGGTCACTGGAACCAACCTGCAACGTAACGGGTGTGCCGTCGTTGGGGAATTGCTTCTCCGACACATAGAACCAGTCGTGCGTCGTCGTGGCGGGTTTGGTATCATCAAGACCGAAAACGACAAAGGTCATATCCACGCTGTCATCACCACACGTAGCTTCCAGGCGGTGCTCACCGCTCTTCAACTTCCACGGTACCGTCGGCTGCGGCTCGTTGGCAGCACACTCCTGCCACTTGCCTCCGTCAACACGGTATTTCACCTGTCCTTCTATCTCCCTTCCGGCAGCATTCCTGCGCGAGAAGGTCACCTGCGGCATCTGGTCGCTGCGCACCTTCTGCGGCATGCTGCATGTCAGGGCGGTGGCCTTTGTGCCAAGCGGCAGACTCATCGAACCGTGATGCGTCTCACCAGCCACATCGGTCACCTCCGTCTCTGCCACAAAGGTGTAGTACATCGGATAACGGCTCTTGCCTTCATCGAGTAACACCATGGGCATCTCTACCTCAAACGTGCCGTCTTCACCGGTCACGGCCTCTCCTTCCTTCACCACTTCCTTCGTCCGGCCATTGCCGAAATAGCCGCCTTCCCAGTACCACGAATACGACAGCCACCAGAATGCCACCTGACGACTGACGGTATACTTCACCTTCGCTCCCTGCACGGGAACACCGGCATAGCTCATCGCCTTACCTTTTGCGCGCACGGTATCGCCACGCTGATACGACTCCTTATATTCGTCAAACTCCACCTGGAACGTCGGACGCTTGTATTCCTCTACGCTGATAGTCGTCGACGTATTGTTGGCCCTCACCGTAAAGCGTCCGTTCAACAGTCCCTTGGGCAATGTCAGTTCCGTGGCACACTTACCATAGCGGTCGGTGGTCACCCACTGCTCTGCCACGACCTTATAGTTGGCATCGCGCAGTTCCACATGTACGCGTTTGTTCTCCACGGCGACATTGTCCAGTGCCGACTGTTCCTTCCAAACGATAGCTGCCACATGCACCGTCTGTCCCGGACGGTATATCGAACGGTCGGTAAATACATTGGTATGTTCCGACGTATACTCTCGCGAATAATAGGCATAGCGGCCGTAGGCACTCATCGACGGATTATATTCGTCCGTCTTCGTATAGACCATCACCTCCGATGGTGTGCGTTCGGTGAAGTCACACATCAGCTCTCCCTCGTCGTTACACGTCAGCGCATCGGTCTTGGCCCCCTGCTTCCAGCCTCCACGGTACTTCAGTCGCACCGTAGCCTTGGGGATGGGCTGTCCTGTGCGTGCGTCGACAACGACATAACGCATTTGCTGTTCGGGCATGGCCTGCGACATCAGTCTCACACCCGACACGAAATACAGTTCCCGCGACGTTTCAGTCTGGGGCGACGACCATTCTATCATGTAGACGCCAGGCTCCAGTCCGGGCAGTTCCACGGAGTCCTCAAAACTTTCGTAGTCCTGATGGCCGCTGAAATGCAATGTCCGCGTCAGGTCTGCCCGCAGCGTCAGGTGCGACTTCATCTTCTTATAGTCTTTCTCGTTGTCGGGATTCAGCTCCGTATCGCCCTTCAGATTCGTGCCATACACCTGCATCGTCAGCGTCTCAATATTCCGCAACGACGTCAGCTTGACAGTCTGCGGTTCCTGGGGCATCGCCACCCGATGAGGCATACTGGCCCTGAATGTCGGACGTGTCATGTCGGTTTCTTCGTTACGCAACCAGTTGGCACGCTTCCATGAACCCCACTTCTTCAACGACTCACGCAGATAGGTGATGCGTTCCTTGACGGCAGCCTCGTTGTCCTCGTTCATCATCCCCAGACGCTTGATGGCTATCTCGCAGGCTTCGGGCAGGTCACCATATACCGCTGCCAGCGAGTCCAGCGACGCCTTGTCGTTGAAGGTTTCAACACCCGTCAGACACGCAGCCCTGCGGTTGCCCGTCTTCGAGTAGTATTCGTGCAACCACTGCCAGGCATCCAACGTCCGACCCACCACACTCAGCAGGTCGTCATCGTAATACGTCTTGCTGTCCTTGCCTTTGATGACGAAGGGTTCATACGGCTCAGCCTTCACCTTGGCCAAAGTCTCTGGCTGCGACATGGCCTGCTGCCTGTATTTCGCTGCCTTGTCGGCCGATTCCTCGCCCAACGTACGACCATTGTCCTCGTAAATCTGCGACAATACGGTATGATATACAGCCTTCAGCGCCACGTCCTGCGTAGCTTCGGCTTCTTTTTCCAACCGCACGACAGCTGGTTGCAACGAGTCGGGAGCTATCTGTGCCTGCAGACGGGCGTATGACAGGGTAGCCTTCAGCAGTTGGCCGTAGGCCCGCTCTTTCTGAGCCTTCGCCTCTATCTTTTGCAGATGCTCCATCGCAGTCTTGGGCAGGTCCTTATTCTGGGCTTGCTCCACCTGCTTCCACAGATCCTGATATGTCTGACTAAATATTCCCATAGGTACCAGCAGCATGACTGCCAATAATACAAAAAAATTCCGTTTCATAGTGCGTATCATTAATACTAAGGTACAAAAGTACGAAATAATTATCAATTTCCCATTATCAATTATCAATTATTAAGCATCTTTGCCAATAGATAACGCTTTGCACCACCCCACGAATGGCCAGATAGAGCAACATCGACAGCCACAATCCGTGGTTTCCTATCAAAGGCATTAACAAGATGACAGCAACGAAAAACACCCCTGCGCCAACGACCGACGACAGCAACATGCCACGTGTCTGGGTAATACCGATGAAGATGCCGTCCCATATAAAAGCGCTTACTCCAGCTATGGGAATCAGCCACGCCCACCACACATAGTCTTGCGAAGCCTGAACCACACCGGCATCATCCGTCAACAGACGCAGAAAGGACAAGCCACCCACGGTGTAGAGCGTCGTAAAAATCACTGCCACCCCTGCTCCCCACACAAACAACCTTCTCACAGTTTCCCTGAAGGCCGTCCCGTTGTGTGCTCCCCAGTATCGGCCTCCCAAAGCCTCTCCAGCATAGGCAAAACCATCCAGAAAATACGAAAACAACAGATACAACTGCATCAGCAAGGCATTGACAGCCAGGATGGTAGCACCCTGCCGCGCGCCCATCGACGTAAAATAGAGGTTCACAGCCACGAGACACGTTGTACGTAAGAAAATGTCGCGGTTGACACGGAGAAAAGCCAGCCACGGGGATTGTTCCTCTGTGCCAGGCGTCGCACCAAGGGACTGACGTTCCGTGTCTCGAAGTATCCTTCCGTAATATTTCCTCAACAGTCCCCAAGCCGTCAGGAATCCTGCATATTGTGCTATAACAGTACCCATTGCCACACCTTCTATCTTCATGCCCAGTTCATAGACCAGCACCAGCGATGCCACGATATTCACCACATTCTGCATGATGCTAATGAGCATCGGCAGACGGGTGTTCTGCATGCCGATAAACCAGCCGCTCAGGGCATAGAGTCCCAACATGGCAGGGGCTCCCCATACCACTATATTATAATAGGTGACCACCAGCGGCCTGACATCCTGCGTAGGACCCATCAGCCACAGTATCCCCTCACGCAAAGGCCATTGCCACACCACCATTACCGCCGCTACCGAAAAAGCCACCGTGAGCGACTGCCTCAAGAGTCGTCTCGTCTCCCTCATATCGCGCCGCCCTCGTGCCTGGGCTGTCATGCCGCTGGTTCCCATTCTCAGGAATCCGAATACCCAATAGACCAGGTTAAATATCATCGCCCCCACGGCAATGGCTCCGATGTATGCGGCTTTGCCCATGTGGCCCACGATGGCTGTATCCACCAGTCCCAACAGCGGCACGGTGATGTTCGTAACAATGGCCGGCAGGGCTATTTTCAGTATTTGTTGGTCCCTATAGTTCATTTTTCTTGGCAAAGATAGTGTTTTTTTCGCAAAAAAGCACTATCTTTGCAGAAACTTTGAAACTATACAACGAAAAAATGATCAATCGCGAGCTATTACAACCCCAGAGCATCGTCGTCATCGGAGGGTCGAACAACGTCCACAAACCCGGTGGCGCCGTCGTAAGAAATATTCTGCAGGGAGGATTCCAGGGAACCCTGCGCGTGGTAAATCCCAAAGAAGACGAGGTGCAGGGCATCAAGGTGTTCCACGATGCCAAGGAACTGCCGCCCACTGAACTGGCCATCCTTGTCATCCCGGCCAAACTGTGTCCCGACACTGTTGAACTGCTGGCACGCGACAAGGCTACCAAAGCGTTCATCATCATCTCTGCCGGTTTTGGCGAAGAGACGAAGGCCGGTGCCGAAATGGAACAACGCATCCTTGACACCTGCGCCCAATACGGTGCGGCGCTCATCGGTCCAAACTGCATCGGACTGCTTACCCGCAACCACCATTCGGTATTCACCAAACCCATTCCCACGCTCAATCCCAAGGGTGTCGACTTTGTCTCGGGCTCCGGTGCCACGGCGGTATTCATCCTTGAGAGTGCCGTCATCAAAGGTCTGCAGTTCAACAGCGTCTGGTCTATCGGTAATGGCAAGCAGATTGGCATCGAGGACGTGCTGCAATACATGGATGAGCACTTCAATGCCGAAACGGATTCACTTGTAAAGTTACTCTATATAGAAAACATTTCCAATCCCGACAAGCTGCTGTTCCATGCCAGCTCACTCATCCGAAAGGGCTGTCGCATAGCAGCCATCAAGGCAGGGTCGTCGGAGAGCGGCAGCCGTGCAGCATCGAGTCATACGGGAGCCATCGCCTCCAGCGACTCCGCCGTCGAAGCACTGTTCCGCAAGGCGGGCATCGTACGCTGCTTCAGCCGTGAGGAACTCACCACCGTAGGCTGTATCTTCACCCTGCCGCCGCTCAAAGGCCGCAACTTCGCCATCGTCACCCATGCCGGAGGCCCTGGCGTCATGCTCACCGACGCGCTGTCGAAGGGTGGCCTCAACGTCCCGAGTCTCACCTCCGACCTCTCACCGCTCACCGCTAAATATGCCGACGAACTGAAGGAACAGCTCTTCCCCGGCTCTGCCGTTGCCAACCCCATCGACATCCTTGCCACGGGTACCGCCGCCCAGCTCGGACTGGCCATTGACTACTGCGAGCAGAAGTTCGACAACATCGACGCCATTGCCGTCATCTACGGCACACCGGGACTCTCCACGCTCTACGAGGCCTACGAGACGCTGCACCAGAAGATTCTCGAATGCAAGAAACCCATCTTCCCCATTCTCCCCAGCCTGCATACCGCAGGCCCCGAAGTGGCGGAATTCCTGCAGAAAGGCCACGTCAATTTCTCCGACGAGGTAACGCTGGCCACCGCCCTGTCGCAAGTCATGAACACCCCCGCACCGGCACCGCCCGAGCTACAGCTCTACGGCATCGACATCTCGCGACTCAACAAAATCATCTTCGGCATCGAGGAAAACGGCTACGTACCGCCTCAGACCGTCCGCGACATCCTCTCCTGTGCCGGCATCCCCCTCGTTCCCGAACTGGTCAGCACGTCGAAGGACGAACTCACCGCCTTCGCCCAACGCGTCGGCTATCCCGTCGTTGCCAAGGTCGTCGGACCCGTCCACAAGAGCGACGTCGGCGGTGTCGCGCTCAACATCCGCACCCCCGAGCACCTCGCACTCGAGTGCGACCGCATGATGCAGATTCCCGGCGCTACGGGCGTCATGGTCCAGAAGATGCTCCGTGGCACCGAGCTCTTCATCGGAGCCAAATACGAGCAGCGCTTCGGCCACGTCGTGCTCTGCGGACTCGGCGGCATCTTCGTCGAAGTGCTCAAGGACGTCCGCTCCGGTCTCGCGCCGCTCACCTATGGCGAGGCCTTCTCCATGATCCACGACCTGCGAGGCTACAAAATCCTCCAAGGCACGCGCGGTCAGCAGGGCATCAACGAACAGAAATATGCCGACATCATCGTCCGTCTCTCCACCCTACTCCGTTTCGCCACGGAGATCAAGGAGATTGACATCAATCCCCTCCTGGCCGATGCCGACGATGTCGTCGCCGTCGACGCCCGCATCCTCATCGGGAAATCATAATATTGAGCACCATATCGTCCGTCTTACACATCGCCTCGGCACCGATGCTCGTCAGGTTCCGGATGCTCTTGTCAACGGAGTCGTCAACGATACCCTCCTCCGACGATACGCATTTGCCCTCCATTGCCAACAGCGAAGAGAGCATCGCCGTAGAGACCCCGGAAGTGATCTTCAGCGAACACGAGGGCTTGGCGCCGTCGCATATCATGCCCGTGAGGTTGGCAATCATGTTCTTCACCGAATAGCAGATGCGCTCATAGTCACCCCCCATGAGATAGGTGATGCCACAGCTGCTGCCTATCGAGGCCACCACGCAACCGCAGAGTGCAGAAAGCTTGCCGAGGCTCTGCTTGATGTAGATAGCCGTCAGATGACTGAGCATCAGTCCCCGAAGCAGTTCCTCTTCGGTATTCTCATTCTCCTTGGCATACACGCAAACGGGATTCGTGGCACAGATACCCTGATTGCCACTGCCCGAATTGCTCATCACAGGAATCAGCGCTCCACCCATACGGGCATCGCAGGCAGAAGCCGTACGGGAAATGATGTGCGAAAAGATACTGTTGCCGAAGATACCTTTTGCCAGCGGACGGTCGATGGTCTTGCCGAGGTTATGGCCGTAGTTGCCTTTCAGGGCCTCGCGCGCAGCATTCATATTATACTTCCGCGCCTCCTCGATGAAACGTATCTCCTCCAGCGGGGCGGTGGTGGCAAAGTCGTACACCAGTCGCATATTGAGTGCTATCTCGTCAGGATTACCATCAGAACCGGCATTTCTTGAATAGCTGGCATCGCCCGATACGAAATGGGTATGACTGCCGGCAATGATCGCCTTCTCGCTCTTGTTGCCAGCCGTAACGGTCACCTCGATATAAAGCTTATCACATTCCCCCTCCTTCAGGCCGATAGCGATACGGTTCTCGCCGATATACTTCTTCCCCTCTTCCAGTGCCTCAGGCGTCATGTCTTTCAGCACTTCCAACTGATAGTCGCTCTTGCCGATGAGTGCTCCCAACGCGATGGCGATGGGCAGTCCGATCATGCCTGTGCCTGGTATTCCCACGCCCATGGCATTCTTCAGGATGTTGGCACTCAGCAGTGCCTCTATCTTCTCCGGGCGACAGCCCAGCTGTTCCGTTGCCTTTGCCGTACACAGTGCGACAGCCATCGGTTCCGTACACCCGATGGCCGGCACCACCTCCTGATGCACCAGTGCGATAATCCGTTCGCGCGTCTCCTTATTTACCATTGTTCTTATAATTGATGCGACAAATATACAAAGTTTTTCTTAAACCGCCAAATTTTAGAAAGACATTTATGCATTCTGCCGGCCATTACGACCACGTCGTGCATGGGATATGGGGCTGTATCCTTCTCTCTTTGAGCGTGTGGCGATGCAATCTGACAAACGACTATAAAAAAATGGGGCCGCCGTTTGGTGGACTCGTTTTTTATTCGTACCTTCGCGGCGGAAATCAAAAAATCAACGATCATGACTATGACCAAAAAGACTTTATTAAGTATGTTTGCCCTGATGATGGGTTTGCAGATGGCTGTTGCACAGGAGGCAACAAAATGCTGTGACAACAAGTCGGCAAAGAGCATCGTGATATTGTACGAAAACGACGTGCATTGCGGCATTGACGGCTATAAGAAACTGGCCGGACTGCGTGATGCCATCAACCATTCGGATACGGCCTACGCGGGAGCGGTGTGCGTGGGCGACTTCCTGCAGGGCAACACCACGGGAGCCATCTCGAAGGGACAGTATATTGCCGACATCATGCGGCTGATGGACTATCACGCCCTGACGCTGGGCAACCACGAGTTCGACTACGGCGTGCCGCGCATGAAGGAGCTGCTGGAGCAGATCGGAGCGCCCGTCGTCAGCGCCAACTTCTACGAGACCGGTGCCCCTGAGCCTTACTATGCGCCCTACGTCATCCATCAGTACGGCAACAAAAAGGTGGCCTTCGTCGGAGCTACCACGCCCGAGACGATGGTGCTCGAGGGCTATGCGTTCTACGACACCAACGGCATCCTGCTCTACGACCTGAAGGCGAAGACGTTCTACCAGCTCATCCAGCAGGCTGTGGACAAAGCCCGCAGCGAGGGTGCCGACTACGTGGTGCTGCTGTCGCACGTCGGTGAGACCACGCAGTCGCTGGGATTCAACTCCCACCTGCTCGTGAACAAAACGCGCGGCATTGACGTGGTGCTCGACGGACATTCCCATGAGATATTCGAAGGTGTGCCTGTGAAGAACCTCGACGGCCGTGAGATTGCCGTCACACAGACGGGAACGCAGTTTGCCAACGTCGGTAAACTGCTCATCACCCCCGACGGCCGCATGACGACGCACCTCATCAAGACCAAGGACATTCCCTATGAGGACGTCAAGGTCACTGCCGCCACGGACAGCATCCACAAGCTGGTGAATGCCGTCACGTCGGAGGTGGTGGCACATAGCGACTATCGCCTCGTGGTGACTGACGCCAACGACCAGATGATGGTGCGCGGACAGGAGACCAATGCCGGCGATATCGTGGCCGACGCCTATCGTCACGCCATGAAGGCTGACATCGGCATGGAGAACGGCGGCGGCATCCGCAACGACATCAAGGCAGGCGACATCACTTACGGTGACATTATCGGCATGTTGCCCTACGACAATACACTGCGCCGCATTGCCGTCAGCGGCGAACAGATACAGGCCATGCTGACACGTTGTACGGCGATGGTTCCCGTGCTCGACGGCAACTTCCCGCAGGTGTCAGGCCTGCGCTTCACCATCCATAGCAAGAGCCACCGCGTCAGCGACATTGAAGTGTTGCAGGCCGACGGCAGCTATAAGCCCATCGACCTGCATCACACCTACAGCGTGGCACTGACTAACTACAACCACGATGCAGGCGGTTTCTTCGACTGTTTCAAGAAGTGTCCCGTACTCCAGGAGAGCACGCTGCGCTACTACGAAGCCTTGTCCGACTACCTCGGCAAGGTTCTCGGCGGCACCACGGGCAAGACCTATGCCGAGCCTCAGGGCCGCATCCGCATCGTCAACGACTGATATCGCTTACTTGCGCTGGGACTCCGTCTCCTGACGCTTAGCGCGATAGTAGCGGTCGACAAAGTCAATCTGCTCGCGGTTGGGCACCATGATGAGCGAGGCACCATTCGCAAACTGCATCGTCGTAGGCTTGCTCTCGTCGAACGTCGGCCAATAGGGCAGACCCTTGCCGTTGGGATTCAGCGTTTTGGCAAAGTTCACCCAGTACTGCTGGAGAATTTCTGCGACAGCGGCCTCAGCTGGATACTGGTCAGCCTGCGTCAGGAACTGGCCGTTCAGATACATGATATCGTCGGCATGAGCCACACCGCGACGGCGGGGGTCCTGCGAGAAGCTCGTCGTGGAAGGCTGGGCCAGATAGGCCGCATAAGCCGCACTCTTGCCCGTCTTGGACTGCAGGTTTACCCATGCGTATGACGGCCACGCAAAACCCATGTCGCGGAAAGCATCGCCAAAGCCATGCCAAGCTTCGTCGTCGGTAGTGCCGGGATAGAACCGCAGCGCCTCGTCGGCCCAGTCGCCGAAGATGCCCTTGACAGTCTTCTGATAATTCTCAACGGTGATGTCGCGGGGTGCAAAGAGGGCACCCTCGTCGCTGTTGGTCATCACAATGACGGGAACATCATTATATTCACCACGCTCGTAGAGGCGGTACTGGTCGTCGCAGATGACATAGCCGTCGACGCAAGGCCAGAAGCCTGCAAAACCCACGTCACCGTCGCACAACGCCATCGCATCCATCTTGCGCAATTGCTTGAGGTTCTTTTTCTTCAGGTGCTGCTGGAATGCCAGTCCCTGCGCTTCGGCACCCTTCTGCGAGGCATCCAGACCCAGCGAACGCGGTTGGTCGCTCCACGGTGCAAACGAGCCGCCGCTATGGCTGATGCAGGCACGGAACAAGCCCTTGGCCAACGGCGAGCCACACAGCATGCTGCAACTGATGGCACCAGCCGACTCACCGAAGATGGTGACCTTCGACGGGTCGCCGCCGAAGTTGCGGATGTTACGCTGCACCCACTGCAGGGCATAGATCTGGTCGAGCAGTCCGTAGTTGCCGGAGTGGCCGTCGGGCGATTCCTTGGTCAGTTCCGGATGGGCCATGAAGCCCAGCGCACCCGTACGATATTCAATGCTGACAATGACGACACCACGCATGGCCAAATGGCTCCACAGGTCGCCACCATACCATTCCGTCTGGAATCCGCCACCATGAATCCATACCATCACGGGCAGCATGTCATTGGTGCTCTTGGCAGGCGTGGCAATGCCCAGATACAGACAGTCCTCGCTCATCATGTCCGCCGTACGACCTGGACGTGTAGGCTGTGGGGGCAGTGGTCCGAACTTGTCGCAGAGGCGGACACCCTCCCACGCTTTAGCGGGCTGAGGAGCACGCCATCGCAGGTCGCCTACAGGCGGTGCGGCGTAGGGAATAGCTTTATACACTGCGAGCGAACCTTCGAGTACACCTTGTACGTCGCCCGTCTCTACATGTGTCTTCAGGAGCGGCTGCCCCTGCACGTCTGCTGCCGTCATTATCTGGCACACCAGCGCAATCAGCAGAAAGGAAAAAATAGTCTTCTTCATAGCCTCACTGTTATGATTATGGCTACAAAGATAGTGTTTCTTTAGCAAAAAAACAAATTTTCATGCAGATAATGCAATTTTTTTTGTATTTTTGCACCCGACAATCAGAAACTAAATTCATTACGGAGTCATGAAACATCCTTTATTATATGCGTTTGCAACCAGCTTGTTGATGGCATACGGGCTGCTGGTCACGTCGTGTGGCAAGGAAAAACGTCAGTCGAGAGACCAAGCAAAGTACGAGACGATGATCGTGAAAACGGGGGATATGACTCTCGAACGGCAGTATAGTGCGCGGATGACCGGACGCCAGATAGTAGAGGTGCGCCCGCAGGTGTCGGGATGTATCACTCGCATCCTGACGGGTGAGGGCGAGGCCGTGAAGAAGGGACAGACGCTGTTCGTCATCGATCAGGTGCCGTTCCGTGCGGCATTGGAGATTGCCGTAGCTGCCCGTAAGAGCGCGGAGGCACGGCTGGCAACGGCACGCATGAACTACAACAACGAAGCCCTGCTGAAGGAGGGCAACGTGGTGAGCGACGTGTCGGTACAGACCATGCAGAATGCGCTGTTTGAGGCCGAGGCGGCACTGGCTCAGGCCAAGGCGCAGGAGGTGAACGCCCGCAACAACCTGAGCTATACGGAGGTGAAGAGTCCTGTGAGCGGTGTGGCTTCGATGATTCCCTGGCACGTCGGCTCGCTCGTCAGCAGCACCATCAGCGAACCGCTGGTAACGGTAGCCGACGACTCGGAGATATACGTCTACTTCAGCATCAGCGAGAACCATGCGCTCGACCTCATTGCGCAGTATGGTTCCATCGAGGAGTTCATCAAGAAGGCCGAGACCGTGAAGCTGCGCATGAACAACGGCAAGGACTACGGCGAGCCAGGCCGTATCAGTGCCATCAGCGGTACTGTCGACGCGCAAACGGGTTCCGTCACGTTGCGTGCCACATTCCCCAACAGCAACCATCTGCTGCATAACGGCGGCAGTGCGACGGTCATCGTACCGACCCACTTCACGGACTGCATCGTCATTCCGCAGGAGGCGACATACGAGTTGCAGAACCGCTCGTTTGTCTACCGCGTCATCAATGGCAAGACGGTGGCAACGCCTGTCAAGCTGTATCCGCAGAACAACGGAAAGCAATACATTGTGGAAGAGGGCATCAGCGTCGGTGATACGATTATCGCTGAGGGTTCCGGCCTGCTGAGAGACGGAATGGAGGTGAAGAATAAATAATTGACAATTGATAATTGATAGTTGATGAACGTTAGGACATTTATTGACCGCCCGATATTATCCGGAGTTATCTCGGTGCTGATGGTGCTCGTGGGCATCATCGGACTGAGCCGTCTGGCGCTGGAACAGTTTCCCGAGATAGCGCCGCCTACCGTCCGCGTGATGGCGAGCTACACCGGTGCCAATGCCGAAACGGTGCAGAAGAGCGTCGTCGTGCCACTCGAAGAGGCCATCAACGGCGTGGAAGGCATGATGTATATGACGTCGACAGCCTCGAACAACGGTACGGCGTCGATAGGCATCTTCTTCCGTCAGGGCACCGACCCCAACATGGCGATGGTGAACGTGCAGAACCGTGCCGCCACCGTGCAAGGCCGTCTGCCGAGCGACGTGGTGAAGAGCGGTATCACCGTGCGCAAGCGCCAGACGTCGAACATCAAGCAGATTGCGGTGTATAGTCCTGACTCAACCTTCGACCGCGCATTCCTGGCCAACTATACGAAAATCAACATCGAGCCGCGCCTGAGCCGTATTCCCGGTGTTGGCGAAGTGAACGTGATGGGTGCCGACTATTCGATGCGCATCTGGCTGGACCCGCTGAAGATGGCACGCCACAATCTGACTCCTGCCGACGTGACACAGGTGTTGAACGAGCAGAACGTCGAGGTAGCAACGGGAACGCTGGGTGCCGAGAGCGACAATACGTTCCAGTATGTGCTGAAATACCGCGGCCGCTATGAGGAGGAACAGGAGTATGAAAACCTCGTCATCCGCTCGCTACCCGACGGCGACGTGTTGCGCATAGGAGATATTGCCCGCGTGGAACTGGGGTCGCAGAACTATAACATCATCGGTGAGACCAACGACAGCCCGGGCATCAACATCTCCATCAATCAGGTGGCGGGGTCGAACGCCAACGAAATCATCAAGGAGATAGACCGCGAAATAGAAGAGATACGCCACTCGCTGCCGCCAGGTATCGTCATTGAAGACTTGGAAAGCAAGAAAGACTTCCTCGACGCGTCGATTACCAGCGTCGTGGAGACACTGTTCGAAGCCCTCGTACTGGTCATCCTCGTCGTATGGCTGTTCCTCGGCTCGTGGCGCGCCACCATCATTCCCGCCATCGCCATCGTCGTGTCGCTCATTGCCACACTGGCCGTCATCTATGCCATCGGCTTCTCGCTGAACATGCTGACGCTCTTCGCCCTCGTGCTCGTCATCGGTACGGTGGTGGACGACGCCATCGTGGTGGTAGAGGCGGTGCAGGCAAAATGGGACAGTGGTGAGAGGTTAGAGGTGAGCTCAGCTCTTACTCCTCAGTCAATGACTGCCGACGCCATGCACAACATCACCTCCGCGCTCATCACCACGACGCTCGTCTTCATGGCCGTATTCGTACCCGTCAGCTTCATGGGCGGTGTCACAGGAACGTTCTATACGCAGTTCGGAGTGACCATGGCCATCGCCGTCGCCATCTCGCTATTCAACGCACTGACGCTCTCCCCTGCCCTTTCGGCCATCATCATGCGTGACGCGAAGCTGAACCGCTTCCAGGCGGGCTTCAACCGTATCTTCACGTCGCTCTCCAGTCACTACAAAGGAAGTGTCGCTGGTTTCATCAAGCGCAAGGCGCTCGCCGCCGTACTTGTCGTCGTGGCCATCATCGCTCTTGGCTGGATGGTGAAGACCACCCGTACCGGTCTCGTACCCAACGAAGATATGGGTACCGTATTCATTAACGTCCAAGCCTCTCCGGGCAGCAGCCTGCAGCAGACCTACCATATATTAAAAGAGGTGGAGGCGCGCATCAAGGACCTGCCCCAGCTGCGCATCTATTCGCTGATTGCCGGCAACTCGAACAGCTTCGAGCAGTCGTCGTCGAACGGTAACTTCACGCTGAAGCTGAAGAAGTGGAACGAGCGTACTGCCAAGGGCGACGACGACCAAAGCATCGTGCAGGAAATCTATCGCCGCACGGCAGATATTGCCAACGCTAAGATTCAGGTGAACACGCAGAACATGCTGCCGGGCTTCGGCCGCGTCAACGGCTTTGAGCTGCACGTACAGGACAAGCACGGCGGCACCATCCAGGATCTCTACGACTATACCAACCGACTCATCACGGCCCTGAACGAACGGCCGGAGATTGGGCGCGCCTTTACCAATTTCTCGCTGAAATATCCGCAATACCGCGTAGAAGTGGACGCTGCCCTCTGCAAGCGCCGCGGCGTCAATCCCAGCGAAGTGCTCTCAGCTCTCAGCGGCTATGTCGGCGGTCTCTACGCCTCCAACTTCGTGCGCTTCACCAAGCTCTACCGCGTCATGGTGCAGGCCTCGCCCGAATACCGCCTCGACACCGAGTCGCTGAACAACATCTTCGTGAAGAACGCGCAGGGCGAGATGTCGCCTATCGGACAGTATATCACCCTCACCCGTGTCTACGGCTCCGAGACGCTTTCGCGCTTCAACCTCTTCCCGTCTATTCAGGTCGGAGGAACTGCCGCCGAGGGCTACAGCAGCGGCCAGGCTATCGACGCCATCCGCGAGACAGCGGCCGAGGTGCTGCCCGAAGGCTACGGCTACGAGTTTGGCGGTATGACGCGCGAGGAAGCCTCAGCGCAAAACACTACGGCGCTGGTCTTCGCTCTCTGCATCATCTTTATCTATCTGATTCTCTGTGCGCTTTACGAGAGCCTCTTCATTCCGCTCGCCGTCATCCTCAGTGTGCCTTTCGGACTCGCGGGCTCGTTCCTCTTTGCGTGGATGTGGGGACTGGAAAACAACATCTACATGCAGACGGGTCTCATCATGCTCATCGGACTGCTGTCGAAGACCGCCATCCTGCTCACCGAGTATGCCTCGACGCGCCGCCGCGAGGGCATGGGCATCGTCGAAGCTGCCCTTGACGCCGCTGCCGTCCGTCTGCGCCCCATCCTGATGACGTCGCTCACCATGGTCTTCGGTCTTCTGCCGCTGGCCCTCGCCACTGGTGTCGGAGCCAACGGCAATCACTCGCTGGGCGTCGGCACCATCGGCGGCATGGTCATCGGCACCGTCGCCCTGCTCTTCATCGTCCCCGTGCTCTTCGTCATCTTCCAGACCCTCGAGGAACGGTTCACGAAGCGGCAAAAAATGAAATAAAACTAAAAAGGACGGAAAGTCATTCACCCCACCAAGACTGGCATATACATCAAGAACGGAAGAAAGCTCATTGTACAATGAGCTTTCTTCCATTATGGATATAGATGCCGCGAGTGGGCTGTTGCACGCGACGG
>Ga0247609_10000919_pt1 | contig 37335 bp, 29 predicted proteins | sample 172DNAGHGlowgp2_FD_193487 | JGI IMG/M metagenome (GOLD analysis project Ga0247609, IMG submission 193487) | Sheep rumen microbial communities from Palmerston North, Manawatu-Wanganui, New Zealand - 1728 DNA GHGlow gp2 | ecosystem: Host-associated > Mammals > Digestive system > Stomach > Rumen ... | reverse complement strand
TTGTGTTTTGTCATGAGTTTTATTATGATTTTTGTCATGTGTTATTTCTCTTTCAATTTTCTATGATCATTAAACCTATCTATTTATTCATGATCTATTTATTATAAAATGGCTATAATAGATTATGACTTCTTAAAGGATTCAATTTATAATTACAATATTATTATGCATAATGAACAAGAAGATACAATTACTCTGTTAAATATTATTAATAATGATAAATCTTACTATATGAATTTATGTCTTACATCTAAACCTGGTTATTATTCATTTTCATCAAAAGATGATAATAATAATGATGTATATAAATTTTACAGACCAGTTATTAAAGAAAAAGATAATAAAGAATATATTCGTTTTTCTGAACAAAATTATAAAATTGAAATAGATTTCTTTAATAATGAAAGTTTAGTACAAACTTTAGTTGGTAATAAAGAAAATTCTAATTGGATATATAATGAAAAGAAAATATCAACTAATATTTTATCTTCAAGTCTTAATTATCCATCATTAAACTATCTTAGTTCAAGTGATTGCAGATTTAAAACTGAAAATAATGATAAGTTTAATATTTATAAATTTAATTATAATACCTGGAATGATATTAATTTGGATAAATATTATATTAAATTTTATAGATCTCATTTAGTAGATGACATACAAAGTTATTATAAAAACTTTCTTTCAGATTCTAGTGAAAGAATAAATATAAATGCAATAACTAGTAGTAATCAAAATAATAACGATGGAAATAAAATTCCATTTATACTAATTACAAAATGTGAAAATGAATCAAATAAAAGTTTAACAAATTATTTTTATATAAATAAAAATGGTAATTTAATTGAAAATGTATTGTCTGCTAACGATAATCATTATTATTTGGGTTATACTTCAGAATATGATTCAAAACAAATTAAATCACTCCCTTCAATTGATTTGTATGAAGATAAAGCAACTATTCATTGTTATAAAGGTACAAACGCTTTATTAAATTTAATTCTTTTAAAACAAAGTGACAATGAAATAAATACAAATGAATTAATTAAAGATGAAAATGAAAATTATTTAATTGATCATCAAATAGTAGGTTTAGCAATTAATATAGAGAATAAAAGTTATAATATTTTTGATATTAATACACAAAATATATACCCTATTCCATCTATAAATTTAAATAATTTATGGAAATGTAGATTAAAATTGATTGATTCAAGTGATGAACAATATCAATTAGATTTTGATATAAATTTTACAGGTTTAATTGATGATTATAATTTTTCATGTGTTATAATAACTTATTTAAATGGAGTAAAAGATAACATTGTTAAAAATTTAACTCTTCGTATACAAAATAATTTAACTTGTTATGATAAAGGAAATGAAAAAATAAAAAGTGGTATTTTTATTACAGATTATTCAGGTAAAGATAATATATTGATTACTCAATTTGATAGTGATTATCAATTATGGTTTAAGAAATCTAGTGGTTTAGCACAGATATTAATTCCACCACAATTCACTTTTAGTAATTACACAAATAATTGGAATGGAGATATTAACTTAAGTACTTATAATCCAAATGTTTATTCAATTAAAGTAAAATTAAATGATGAAGTAAATTATTATCAAGGTTATTCATTATTTTATTTAACAGATGTTTATAAAATATTAGAAAATGATTGTGTTCCTTTTGAATTTATTAGAAAAAACTTTATAAGTTCTAATTCATCAGAAGATGATATTACTAATACTTATCAAAAACTTAATAGAGAAATGAATTTAATTAATGATAATAATGAAATTTTAAAACTGTATTTTAAAGATCGTAATCTTAATTATTCATATGGAAATTATAATGGTTATTTTAAAACTTTTAAACAAACATTTCATGATAATGATTTTACTGATTTTACTTTGTGTTCAGATGATTATGAATTAAAATTTACAAAATCTAATAACTTTACCATTGTAGATTCTTTTTACAATATTTGGAAGATAATAAATAAAGGTTATGAAAATACAATATATCAACTTTATGATGATAGTTATGATATAGAACAAATGAAAGAAAGTAATTATAATTCAAATAAGGATTTATTTTATCGTTCTCATTTGGTAGAGAACTTCTTTGAATTTGAAAACCGTGTTATAAATACAAAATATAATGATTTATATACAAAATTTTTCTATTATAATAGATTTATGTATTCATCTGAAGTTAGAAATGAAAATAATACTTTTTATGGAAATTTATCTTATTATGAAATTTTAAATAATCAAATAAATCTTATTATTAAAGATAGTATTGGTATATATTGCTACTTCAATCTTAGAACTCTTATAGGTCAGAATGAAGATGATAATAAGATCACTACTAATACAGTAATTAAAAGAGATATCTATTCAATAGAAAATAAATTTTATTATGGTTACGTTGAAGATTGTGGTAATTTGGATATAATTGATTTAACTAATTTATACAATAATGCATTTGATAAATATTATAGCTTTGAACAAATTCAAAATTCTGTATATATGGATAGGGATGATGAATTAAAAAGTTTTAATGTTGATTTGTTCAATAATTTAAAAAATGGTTCAATGCTAACTGGAATAATGAATGTAGTAAATAAAGATGAAATAAATCTAAAAGCTATTTTCGTTATGTATTTTAAATCTAATAATAAACTAGATTTGCATTTATACAAAAAGGATGATTTAAATATTATTGATGTATGTAAAATTAATAATATTTCTTATGATATTAATGATTTATATTTTTTTATAAATTATGAAGCAATATCTAATAAATATTTAAAAACAATTAATTTAGAAAATAAATCTATTTGTTTATTTTATGACGATTGTATTAATTCAAAAGGTTATTCATTAGAAAATTTAAATTTAATATTTAAATATACAAATTCTAATATTATAAAATTATTTCCATCTGGAATAAGCTTTAATAAAAAAGATAATTATTATAATAATAATAGTACTTATGGTGAAATACCAATTTATATTAATAAGGATATTGTTAAATATTATGGTTATTCAACAATAGAATTAAAGAAGCTTATAATTGAGCCTAAACAAAATAATAAGATTTTGTCATTCTATTCCAATTATCAAGAAAATAAAACTGTAAATACAGATGGATTATACGATTTAGATGAATCACTTAAAAATAAATCATTTAAAAATGGAGAAAAAGTCATGGGATTTTTAATAATTTATAAAATTGGTGATCATACTTTCAATGATTATTATAAAGTTGTATTTATGAATGAAAATAATAATTCTTATCAATATAAAGTGTTCAGTATTACAACAAACTATGGATTAACTTATTCATATGAAATTAATGTAAATATGAGAATTATTATTGATAATAATATTATATGTGCTTATAAACAAATAAATAAACTATTATTTAGATTTGATTTAGAACAAAAAGAGTTTTATATGTCAGATTGTACATATAATAGTTATAATGGTGATTTTACTTTAAATGGTATATATTATAAAAATTAATTTAATTTTTTAAATGAAATTTTCAATGCTCATTTTAATATCTTCTGATGATCTTTGTTCAAATTCATTAAACGTGTTGTTACCAAATCCATTGTTACCAAATGTGTTGTTACCGAATCCATTATTACCGAATCCATTATTACCAAATCCATTATTATTTTGGAAAGGATTACTACCAAATCTAAATCCATTATTATTCCTTATAAAGCCATTATTAACATTTTTAAAAACATCATCATCTTTGTCTGCAAAACCAAATCTATCATTTATATGTGGAAAGCCATTGTTCCATTGGTTATTAGTTTGTGGAAAGCCATTATTCCATTCATTGTTCTTTTTTGGAAAGCCATTATTAGTTTGTGGAAAACCATTGTTCCATGGAATTTCATCTTTTTTTGGAAAGCCATTATTCTCTTTTGGAAATCCATTATTTAATTCAACATTATTCTTATTTGAAAAAGGATTAGGATAAGAAATAGTTTGATTCATTCCTTGATTAGAATTGTCAATTTGAAGTTCAAAACTTGAATTATTATATTTGTTATTAAAATTTGGTTTAAATGAACTTAAATCTTTTTTTTTTAATGGAAAGCCATTATTATCTGTGTTAAAAACTGATTGATAATTATTTCCACCATATGAATAAGTAAAAGTTTCATTTTTTTTTGGTCTTTTAAATAAACCATTACCACCATAATTTCTTCCTTTGTATAAATAATTAAAAGTTTCATTTTTTGTTTCTTTTTGTGGTGTTCCAAATAAACCACAATCATTATGACTACTAGAACGAGGTTGACCGAATAAACCAAAAACTTTATTTGACATGATTTATTAATTAAAAGTTCCTTTTTTAAAAAAATTATAAATGGAAAAGAGTGTACCTTTTTTCAACTTAAAAAATAAATTATTTTAGAATGGTTAAATCTATTAAATTATTATAATAATAATTATTCATATCTTCTGTTAAATTAATTATTTCATTTTTTGTTTTTTCTATTCCATTTAATTTTATATCATTTAAAGCTATATTTACTTGTTTTTTATAAACATGAAAAAAATTTCCTATAATTTCATTTTTTTTCAAATAAAACAATTCTCTAATATTTTCTTTTGATATTTGTTTGGGTGTTTCTTCACGTAAGAATAAATGAGAATTCATTATTTTAAAATTAAAAAGTTAAATGATAAAAAAAAAATTAAATTGAATTATTTTCTGACTTATTAATATCAGATTTATTTATTAATTTAATAATATCATTTGAATATTTTATTGTTTCTTTAGATAATATTGATTTATGATCTTTTAATTTAAATTCTATTTGTTTTATTATTTCATTTAAGTTATAATTATCCATTTTATTTATTAATTCTTCTATTTCATTTAAATTTTTACATAAAATATCTTTTATTTCGTTGACAAATGTATCTGTATAATTATATAAAGTAAACTCTCTATCATTTAATTCTTTCTTTTTATTATGTTTAATAAAAATTTTAGGAAGATCATTTTTTGTTTCTAAATCTTGATTGTAATAATATCTACGATAAGTATCATAATCAATTTTACATTCTGAACCAAATAAATTCATAAATTAAAAGTTCTTAAAAAAACCATATATTGAAAGAATATGTACCTTTTTTACATTTTAAAAATTAAATATTTAGTTTTAAATAAATTATTAGATTGAATAAAATTTAATATTTGTTCTCTATCTATGCTATTAAAAAATTTGTATGTTAAATTAAGTATTTCTTTCTTTGTTTTATCCTTTCCATTTATCTTTATACAACTTAGACATTTAATTACATCATTAAAATAATCATCATATAAATAATTAATTATTTTTTCAACTCTCTCTTCATTTATTGATTCATTTCCAAATATTTGAAATATATCATATTGTTTTCCACATTTTTCTTCATATTTATTTAACCAATCTAAATCTGATGAAGAATTATTCATTTGAAATAAAAAAGTTTTAATAAAAAATTTTAATAAAAATTAAATTGAATTATCATTTGACTTTTTTGATTCATGATTATTTTTTCTATAACAAATAGATGGGATTGTAATTAAATTATATCTTAATGAATTATACATAAAGTTTATTAATTCATTTAATCCTTCTTCTTTTGAAATATCTACTTCTTCTATTGCTTTATCATAAGTTTCATTTATTAATTTATTTACATTATTAAAATGATTATCTAAATGTTTTCTTATTAATTCAAGCATAATTAAAGTATCATTAACTAATTTTTCTTCATTTTTATTTATAAATTTATTTTGTTTTTTATTATTCATTATAATTAAAGAGTTATTAAAATATTTTATAAAATGGGAAAATACTATACCTTTATTCAATAGAAATAAAACTTTTATTTATTTTCAAGTTCCTTTAAATGATTATTCAGTTCAAATAGAGTTAAACACTTTAAGTATTAACACTTATAAAAATAATTTAATTAATTATTTTATGGATATTATAAATAGCATAAGTTATATCTTTAAAAAGATAATGTGTTAATTTATCTATTTCATCTCTAGTATTTTTAATACCCATATTCTTTATATTTAATAAAGCTTGATTTACATTAAATTCATATTGATCAAACAATTGCTTAACTACTCTTTCTTGACAAGACCTTAAGTATTTATATCTTGATAATTTTTCTCTTGATTCTTCAATTGTTATTTCTGTGAAAGCATCATATGAATTCATATAATTTAAAATTAAAAAGTTAAATGAGAAAAAAAATTTAAATTAATCCATCATTTGTTTTATTAAAATCAGATTTATTTACTAAATCATTTGTAAAATTACAATAATTTGTAGTTATTTCAAAATCACTTTCACAAAGAACTCTATCATTATAATTTATTTTTTCTTCTATAGGAAAGATATTACTCATTGGATTATAATTATCTATTGAATTTAATAAATTATTTACTGAAGCAAAATGATTAAATAATGTATCTCTTATATAACTAACAAGTGATTTAGAAATGTTAATTAATTCAATTTCATCATCTGTTAATTCAAGTCCATTATTCATTATAATTTAAAAAGTTCTTTTAAAAATTTTTTTAAAAAATTAAATTGTTTCATTATTATCTTTTTTAATTGTATCTTTATACCAACTTTTAATTTCATCATTATTTTTTTCTATAAAATTTTTAGATTGAGGACTTTCAATATCTGAATAAAGCATTGGATAATCTCCATTATAAATACCTGCTTTACGTGTATAATATTCAAATTCTATTGATGAACTTATACTATCAAGTAAACTTCTATCAAATTCTTCATAACTCATTTCTTTTTTATTTTAATAGTTAGTTTTTTTTTAAAAAAAAAACATGGAAAAAAGATTTAATTCTTAAATGAACTGTGAAGAATCTTTTCCAATTTCATTATTACTTACTTTGTAATAAAAGTCAGAATTTTCTCTTAATGAATTATAATAATCATGACAAGCTGAAATACCTTCTTCAATTGTACCATATCCAGTATAGTATGAACCATTTTTTATTGACTCTAATTCTTCTTCTTCAAGTCTATTTAAGTTAGAATTCCAATTATTTATAAATTCACAATAACTCATTTTTGTTATAATTAAACTTTTTTTTATTTTTAAAAAGATCTAAAAAATTTTCTTTTTTTTTTATTCTATTATAAAATCATTTTGAATATGATATAAGAATTCCATATATTTTATATTATAATTTAATCGATTTAATAGTTCCATAGGGTTAAAAAAGAAGAACTAAATACTATTAAATGGAAGAAGTACAGAATATACCATTTGATTTTGTAATAAGTAATTTTATAGGTAATAATCAACAACCTTTTAATAATAATTTAGATAAATTAAAATATCCTAATTTCGATTATTTTGATAGCTTTACTTATAAATTAAATACAAAAGATGGACAATTAAAATTAGATTTGTTATTTAAAAAGAATAAAATAAATGATACTTATTTAAATATGTGTTATTTAGTTCTAAATAATAATTATTATAGAATGAATAGTTTAGATTATAATACAAGAAGTTTAACTCTAAAATTCATATATGACAACAATTATAGTATTTATTTTATCATTGAGAATAAAGATAATAAAATTAAATGTTATATTAATTTATCAAATGTAGTTGGTTTTACAGATCAAACAATTATTAGTTACATTGGAAAGAACTTTTTCTTTGATTTAAAAGGTACAAAAGCAAATACAAAACAATGTATAGAAATGAAAAAGTCAGAATATAATAATACTTATTTATCATTATTATCACAAGAAATTTATGAAGATGAAAGTACTAATTATAAAAATAAAATTGAAGAAAGAGTAAAGTATTGCAATTCTCATTTAACAGTTAATAGTCAAAGTCAATATATTGATATTATAAAACAAGAAGGAAGAAAGGTTCTAATGGCAATAAATAATAGTTGTAAGTATAAAAATAATAATACAAATGTTTATTTTGGTGCTGTAATTTATATAGATATAGAAACAAAATTAAATGATAATAATATCTCGGTTACTATAAATAATATTTATATAGATTATGGTGAAGTAAAATATATCCTTCCAGAAAATAAAAACGATTCAATAGTATTTAGTAATAATAATTATGATAAATTAAGAATAAATAAAATAGATTGTTGTTTATTTTATTTGATTTCTTTAAATGGACAGAATGATACAGAATTTTCTGATAATTATTATGACATTGATTTATACTACATAGGTATTAGAAATGAAATGGAAACTTACTATAATAAAAATTTATCAAATATTTTATGTTATTATTTATTATATAGAATAACTCCAGGACTTATTATAACTATTAAATTACCTTGTATATATTGTGAAAATGGAAATGAGATAGATTTTATAATCCAAATTTCCTTCATTTCATCTGTTAAATGTAATATATCATTATATACTATAAATGAGAATAATTTGTTTGAATTTCTATATTCTATTGATCAAATTAATTATAATATTAAAAATCAAGAATTTATTATCTTAGATAGATCAAATATTGTTTTACAATTTAATAATTCTTCCTCTACAATTAATTTTTATACGAAATATAATGAAGGTTTAGCAAAAGAGATCTTTCTACCTGGAATTTTATTTCAAAATATTAAAAATTTATCAAATACACTTTTTACAAAAATTTCTGATTATTATTATGAGATTAATGATGAACTTTATAATGGGATTTCTAGTTCTAAATTAATTAACTTAGACCATGATTTTATGACAACAAGTATAAGTTATGAATTATTTAAAAATAATTTATTTGGAAAACAAAATAGTTTTGATTTAAATTCTTTTAATGGACTTAAAGGGTATATAAGTCTTTTAACTGATTTAAATGAAGAAGCTATTATAGAAATAAATTCTAATGAAATGACTTTTAGTTTTGGAAATAATAAACTTAAAATAAATAATGTAAATAGTTCATATTATTGGAATAATAATCATTATTATTATAATATTAAATTTGAATTAAATGATGGTGAAGTTAATGTTATAAGTTATGAAGATGTTTACAAAGAAAATAAAAAATATGGTTTTACATTTAATTATGGAGATATTAAATTTAAATTAAATAATATAGGTTATCCCAAATCAAATGATTATTCTATACCCTGTCCATATGGTTATGATGTTTATTCATTAAATGAAGATTTTTATAATGAACATAAAAATGATTTAACTTTTTATAGAAATAGGTTAAATTCAGCTGTACTTACAAATTCTTGTCATTTTATTATAACTAACATAGATGGACTATATACTTTATTTAATATTGATGATAATGGAAAGGTTATTAAATCATATTGTATTAGTAAAAGTGATAAATTAATTGGCTATGATTCAAATTTATTAGAATATGATATTGATATTAATATAAAAAATGATCAATTAAGTACAACTATTCCAAATGATTTATGGGGTTATATGTATATGAGAACACTTATGAATAAAGAAGAAGAAAAAAATAAAGATTTTGAAAAGAATGGAATAACAAGACAAATTATTTGTTCACTAAGAAAAATAGAAGATATAAAATATAATAAAGAAGAAGATTATATTGAAATTTCAGATGATACTTTAAAGAAAATAAGTTATAAATATTTTAAATCTGGTTTGTTTTCTAAAGAACAAATTTCTACAATTTTTGAATTAAAAAAAAAACAAATATTATATGGAAGATTAAAATTACTTGATTATAATAATCAAATGGTTTATGGTGACATTGTTTTAATTGCTAAGAGTAATAATATAATGGATATTTTAATCTATTGTAATAATGAATTAATAAGTGACTATTGTTTATATAATATGCATTTTATAAGAAATCTTTTTGGTTATGAAAATTTTATGTGTAAAGGATTATTTATAGATTATAATATTATGATATCAGATTTTAGGAAAGGTGATTGTTTAAAACTTGTTTTTAAACATATGATTGAAAATATTTTTCCAATTGGAACTACATTTAGTAATAATATAAATGAATACGATATTTTAACAAATAATGAAACTTATCAAGGATATAGTATAATTGATAATGTAAATTTATTACATGTTAAAGATAGTTTTTATAATTTTAATAGTTTTTATTCTAATTTTCAATATAATATCATAACTGAAATTAATTCAAGTTTTAAAAAAATTAATTCAGAAGTTAATTTTAAATTAATTACTAGAATTTTATTTCAATATAAAATAGATAAATATTATTTTTATGATTGTTATTTTATTAAATTTAATTCAGTTATTGATAATGAGTTTAATTATAATGTAACACAATTAATTATAAATTTTAATTCTATGTTTGAAGAATATATTCAAATTAATGGTAGTTTTTTAATAAAAAAAATATTAAAATTTATTAATTTAAAATTAATAAATGAACAAAAAACAATTATAAATATAGATTTAAAAAATAATAATTTTTATGGTAAAATTCATAATACTACACATAATAGAGGTAAAGATATTAAAATTATTGAAATTTATTATAGCTTTAACTAAAAAATATAATTTAATAATGAGCTTTATGGGATATGATTATTCTAAATTTCTTAAAGAAGGAAGACCATTCCATGAATTCTTTAGTGAGATATTCCATGCAAATACAAGACTTTGTGGAATAGAAAAAAAGATTGATTTATTTGGGAATATTATATTAAACTTTATAAGAGATGATTGTAACTTGATTATTTCAGAAATAGAATTTGAAATGCTTGGTTGTATTAAGAATGTAAAAATGTTTATTGTTCCATTTTATGTATATAACTATATGATAATTAAAGAACCTGATTCATATATTCCATTGACTTATGATTATTATTGTTCTAAATGTCTTTATAAAATTCCATCTAAAGGAACTGATTATGAAATAGTTGCATCTTATAAAGATTCAGCAAGAGTTGATTTAGATATAGAAAGTACTTTTATAAGGAATCAAAAAGTTAAAGGATTTTATTCTTTTTCACCAATAGAACCTTCTTTTAAATATAGATTAAATGAGAATTATAATGAAAATTTTAAGGATATTAATAAATGTATTGATTTGTTTAAATATAAATATTCAGACTTATTCTTTTATAAAGAAGAAAAAGATTTAAGAAATAAAATGAATTATGTTCAAAGACCTGTAACAGAATTTAGGTTTTGTACATTAAATGAAATATTTTGTTATCCATCACCATTATTAAATTTAGATGGAAAGAGATATAAAAAAGAAAATAGTCGTTATAAAGAAATTAATTGATTTTTATTTTTTATTCCTTTTTTTAGGGTTTTAAAAGAACTTTTAAAAGAACTTTTAAAAAATTAATTAAATGGATTTTCAGTCAATAAATTATGATTTTGCTGTTTCAAACTTTATAGGTACAGGAGTTCAACCGTTCACAAATAATTTGTCAAAGCTAAAATATTCAGGTCATGACCTTGAATTAAAAACTCTAGATAACAGTTCAAGCTTTAAACTTGTTAATAATGGTAGCTATAAGCTTATTGATGGTTTATATAATTATAATTGTCAAATAACAAGATTAGATTATAATTATAATAAATTATCACAATATTTCAAGATTAATAATTCAAGTAATATTGTTTTTATTATTGAAAGAAAGTCTAATGGAATCAAATGTACTATAGGTTTTCAAGGTACTGGTCTTCCTCCAAGTGGTATGGTTAATTATTATAAAAATAAAATTTTTTATTTTCAACTAAATGGATATGGAACAACAGATTTTAAAAATCTTTTAGAAAGTGAAAATATTAGACAAATAAATGATAATATTTATTATAAAGTTGGTGTTCAAAGTAGTATTTTAAATAGAGTTAAAGTATTAAGTCCTCATGTATTTAATTATGGACAAGATCATTATAGAGACTTTATAAATAGTAAAAGTGGATGGTTATTAGCTATTAATAGTTGTTATGTAAATTCAAATAATACTATTAACTTCTCTGCACCTGTTATAAAATTAAGTATTTCAAATGCAAATGTAAATGTAATTGATTTAAAAACAACATCTTCACCAAATGGTATTAAAAGTTATTGTGTTTCTAATGTTGAACTTTTGGGTAATGATAAAAGAACTGTAAAAGTTAGTGCAGGTGAAAATTGTTTAAGTACATGTAAAATTTTTAATCAACAAACAAATCTTAACATTCCAAGTACTTTTATATCTTTTAATATTTATTATATAGCAATTGAAAAACAGAGTGGTTTAACATTCTTCTATCCACCAGATTGGTGTACAAAAGAGGTATCAGTTAATAATTTAAACGATGATATACAACTTTGTTATCTTCTCACTCATCCATATTATAATAATCAGCGTATGTTTACTTTTGAATTAAAAGAAGATGATGATAATAATAAATATTGTAATGTTAAATTTGATGGAAGAGCTTACTGTTATAATATTGATTATAATTATGTACTAACACTTGAAGATAAATGTATAAATGGACAGAACATTAAAGTTTGTTATTTAAAAATTATTAGTAATGATGATAATTCTGATAATGTTTTGCTTTATGCAGAAGGTGATTTTAAAAATTCTAGATTATATGTTAAAAAAAATAGTCCTATGGCTAATGATTTTGTTCCATCAGGATTTTCATTAAATAATTCAATTTGTCATAACAATGAAACTAATGTATCAACAAATGATTTCTATTCATGCTTGAATTTAGATACATATTCAGGTTATATCGATTTACTTCTTTACAGTTCTAATAAGTAACAATTCAAGTTCCTTTTTTTTGCCTTTTATTTTTTTTTTAGAACTTTTAAATCTAGAATGACACAAGAAATTTCATTTGATTTCATAGTTAGTAACTTTATAGGTACAGGAAATGCTTCATTTAATAATAATTTATCTAAGTTAAAGTATCCTAATTTTACATACATGACAAAATATACATACATATTAAAAACAACAACAGGATTAAGCTTTTCTCTCCAATTTGAAAATGGAAATAAATATTATTTTATAGATAATCAAAATAGAAAGTATCCAATTGTAAGATTAGATTATTTAGTTAATCAAATGATTACACAATATTTTAAATATAATAATTCTTCAATGTTTATTATAATTATTTCTAGACAAGGTAATGGAATTAAATGTACTTTAATGGCATCAGTAAATGATCAAACAATTATGAATTATGTAGGAAAGAATTATTCATTTGAAACAAAAGGTACAATAGGGTTTTCAAAATATTGCTTAGAAGAATTAGGTTCATCTTATAATAATACTTATATATCTTCTTTATCAGAAACATTTTATTATCTTGAATGCAATAATATGGAAGGAATGATTGATTTACAAAAAAGAGTTCAAGTTCTTTCTCCTCATTTAACAGATGATAATCAACAACAATATTATGATTTAATAAATGAAGAAGGAAGAAAAACTTTAATGGCTATAAATAGTTCATATGTAAATGGAAATAGCATTAATTTTAATTGTCCTGTTATATTTATAGATATAACAACTGTTGAAAATGTATGTGTTATAAATAATATTTATATAAATGATGGAAATGCTAAGTTTTTTTATCCAAATAGCAATGGAAGTATACAACTAATTGGTGATAATCATTCCATTTTAAAGATAAATCAAAAAGAAAACTGTTTATTTAATTGTATTATGATTAATGATATTAATGATTTAACAATTAGTGGTAATTATAAAAATTTTAATCTTTATTACATTGGAATAAGAGAACCTAAACCACAAGATATTCCAATTACTAGTAATTATATTCAACCTACATATTGTGATTTAGGAGTTTATTTAAATAGTCTTTCTATTACATTCCATTATGAATTAGATAATCTTTTTGAAAATGTTTGTGGATTTGGATATGGAATTAGTTATGGATTAATAAAACTAAATATAAATTCTAGTTCAAATAAATGTTCTATTTTAGTTCAAACAAAAAAGAATGATATAATAAGTACTGTTTATTCTATTTCTAATTTACAATACAGAATAAATCAGAATTATGTTTTTATTGGCAATGATGATGATATACTAATTGAAAAAATAGGTAGTAATTGGCAGAGTTGTTATATGTATACATCTTACAACAATGGAATAGTTAAAAAAATCTTTCCACCTGGTTATTTCTTTAATGCTTTATTTCAACAATCAAACAATACAGACTTCCCATATAGTACAAATGATTATTTTAAAATAATAAATAATAAAAAATACAGTTCTTGTAACTTTTTAACTATTTATGGAATTTAAAGTATAATTTTTTTTCTTTCCATTTTTTTGAATTTAGTAAAAAATAAAATATAATTAATAAATTAAAATTAATAAATTAAAATTTAACTATTTAAAAAATTTTCACTTTTTTTTAAAAAAAATTTTAGTGATAACTTTTAAATACTAAATAATATATGACACAAAATATATCATTTGAATTTGTAGCAAGTAATTTTATAGGAAATGAAAATAATTCATTTAGTAATGACTTAACAAAGCTTAAATATCCAGATTTTACGTATATTAATCAATATGATTATAATTTAAAAGAACATAATGGAAATATTAGTTTTATACTTAGATTTAAAAGAGTTAATAATAGTAATCATTATTACTTTGTAGACGATTATTCAAGACAATATGAAATTGTAAAATTAACTTATTTAGTTTCTAATAACTTAAAAATTCTTACACAAGAATTTAGATATGATCAATTTCACAATATTGTTTTTTCTATTTCAAAACAAACAAATAATAATATATTATGTAGTATAAGTACATCTACAACAATTCCAGTAAATATAACAGATCCTATAATTATTAAGTATGTTGGAAAGTATTTCCATTTTCAAATGAATTCAACAACAGTTGATACAAAAAACTGTTTAGAAAGAAAGAAATCATCTTATAATGATACTTATATATCTGTTATAACTAGACAATTATGGTATATAACCTTTCCAAATGGTGGAAGTAGTCAACAATGGAATAATTTAGTAGAAACTGTAAAATATTTAGGATGTCATTTATTACAAAATGTTAATGGATCTGATGTAACAGAACCAGGAAGGAAAACTCTTATGGTTGTTAATTATAATGGTCAGTATAATATACCAGTAATCTTTATAGATGTAACAATAAGTTCAAATGGAACAGCTACAATAAATAATATTTATATAAATAATGGTCAAGCTATTTTCTTTTATCCAAATAGTAATGGAAGTATAGAATTAATTGGAAGCAACTATAATATATTAAGAGTTAACAAGAAAGAGAATTGTTTATTAAATTATATTATGTTAAATAGTCAGAATGATTTAACAGTAAATGGAGATTATAAAGATTTTAATATTATTTGTATAGGTGTTAGAAAACCAAAGGAAATAATATATAGTAATAATTACTTTCCCATAGAAACTACTTCTATAAGTTATTTAAATGAAAATGCAAATAATGGATGTACAATTAAATTAAGAATAGAAGTTAATAATGTATTTAATGGAAATGAAACTCCAAACTATTATTTGTTAGAAATAGAATTTAAAAATAAAATTCTTTATGGTAATAGTTGTAATATTTCTACTTATAAATGTATAGGAAATAATAATTTTCAACAAGTTTATTCTGTTTCTAATATTAAATATGAATTTACAAGTAATGTTTCTTTCCGTTTATATTATAGCAATAATAATAACAATGATATTTTATTTTGGAACTATAACCATTATAATAATGGAAGTAATGGAGATAGTGAAAATACTTGGTCATGTGGTCTTTTATGTGTAAAAGAATATAGAAGTTTAGCAAAATTATTATTCCCACCTGGTTATGTATTTAATGGTTTATTTGGAAGTGGTAATTCATCAACATATTACACATTAAATGGATATCATGCAGCAAGCTTTTTTACTGTTTTTGAAGTTAGTAAAAAATAAAATATAGTTAATAGTTTAACTATTTAAGCTTTTTCATTTTTTTTTTTCATTTTTTTTTTTTTTATATTTTTTTTTATATTTTTTTTTGAATTTTTAGTCAGAACTTTTAAATACTAAATAATAGATGACACAAAGTATTCCATTTGACTTTGTAATAAGTAATTTCTTAGGAAATGAAGCTCAACCATTTTCAAATGATTTATCAAAGTTAAAATATCCAGATTTTACTTATATTAATGAATACAAATATACATTGGTTTCTCAAGATGAAAGTGCAACATTTTCTATTATACTTAAACCTAAAAATGAAGTTAATAAATGTTATATTTGCATTGAAAATATTGAACTTTCTATTACAGAATTAACTTATGAATATAATAAACTTATTATGCAATTTAAAAAGTCTAGAAAAAATTATGGTGTAACAATTGGTATGACTTTTAATTTTATTATTAATAAAGAACCAAATGGAATCAATTGTATATTAACAATAGATACAGAACATTGTTCTTTTCCAAAAGATAATTACATTAATAAAGATTTCTTTTTTAGATCAAATAAAACAGAAATTAATACAAAAGATTGTTTAGAAAAAGGTAAATCATCTTATAATGATACTTATATAGAAACTATATCAGAATCAATGCAACAATTAACAATTCCATATGGTGGAAGTAGTCAAGAATGGAATAGTTTAGTTAGAAGTGTAAAATATTTAGGATGTCATTTATTACCAGATAATGAAATTCAATTACCAAATGATTTATTACCTGGAAATTTAAGATTTACTATTATGGCAATTAAAGGTAATCAATTAAGATATGATGTTCCTGTAATTTTTATTGATGCAACAGATATCAATGGTCAACAAATTAAAATGTTAAATAACATTTATGTAAATGATGGAAATGCTAATTTTATTTATCCAATAAATAATATGTCTATAGAAATGTATAATAATGTTTTAAGAGTTAAAAGAGGAATTAATTGTCTATTTAATTGCATTATGATAAATGGTACAGATGATTTAACAATAAATGGAAATTATAAAGATTTTGAAATTAAGTACATTGGAATTAGAAAGCCAAAAGAGATTGTATACCCCAATAGTTATATAGAACTTGGAAGTGTTATTACATGTAATAATTTAGAAGATATAGCAAAAGATGGTTGTTCTATTGAATTTAGATTAGAAGTTCCAAATCTTTTTAATGGAAATGAAAATTTTAGTTATTACTTACTTAGAATAGAATTTAAAAAAGAATCAATTTATGGAAAGAAGTGTAATATTTTTACTATTAAAAGAACAAATGGACATTTAGAAAATGTTTATTCTATTAGTAATGTAACATATAAATTTTTTATGTCTGTATTTTTGATTTTATCTATAGACAATGATAATGATGATAAAATTTTAATAAGTAGTTTGAATAATTGGTCATATGATCTTTTATGTATAAAATATTATAAAACTTTAGCAAAAGCATTATTCCCACCTGGTTATGTTTTTAATTTAGTATCGGGAATTGGTTATTCAACAAATGATTATAGAATTCTAATAGATGGAGATTTTTATTACAAGGCAAATGAAATTAGGCTTCATTCAGTTCAAAATTAATTTTCTTTCATTTTTTTATTTTTTAAGGAACTATTAAATAATAATTGATAGATGACACAAAATATATCATTTGATTTTATAGTAAGCAACTTCATAGGTACAGGAAATAGTTCATTTACAAATGATTTATCAAAGTTAAAATATCCAAGTTTCCAATACATGAACACTTATACATATAACTTAAAACAAACCAATGGTAACTTAACTTTTAAGCTTCAATTCGAAAGTGGAAATAAATACTACTTCATTGATAGTAAGAATAGAAAATATCAAATTAATAAATTAGATTATAATTCAAATGGATTACTTTCACAAAGTTTTAAGTATAATAAAATATCTAATATCATTTTATCTATCCAAAAGCAAGGAAGTGAAATAAAATGTTTTATAACTAAAAATGGACCTTTAACTGATCAAACAATATTGCAATATTTAGGAAAAAGCTTTCTTTTCCAATCTAATGAAATTACAGAAAATAAAAAAAATAAGATAGAAATGGACCGTTCTTCTTATAATAATACATTTATTTATTTAATATCAAAAAGTGTTTATAATGATTATTCTAATGAATATAATGGATATAGCATATATGAAAGAGTTCAAAAATTAAGTTGTCACTTAACAGATGATAGTCAACAGCAATATTATAATTTAATAAGTTCTGAAGGAAGAAAAACTTTAATGGCAATAAGTGGTTCTTCTTTGGATCAAAATAGGCCTGTTATCTTTATAGATATAACATCATCAAATGGAACAATTACAATTAATAACATTTATATAAATGATGGAAATGCAAAATTCTTTTATCCAAATAACAATGGAAGTATACAATTAATTGGAACCAATCATAATGTTTTAAGAATAAACAAGAAAGAAAACTGCTTATTCAATTGTATGATGCTATTAGCTCAAAATGACTTAACTATTAATGGAGATTATAAAGATTTTAATGTTTATTTTATTGGTGTTAGAAAGATTGAAGATTTAGTGTATAGTGAGGATTATATATCTCCATTTTATACTTCATGTAGTAATTTGAAAAGCATATTAAATTCAAAATATAAATATATTATAGGTTTTACAATAGAAGTTTTTAATTCTTTTGGAAATAGTGGTAAAAGTTATTATATTATGGAAATATCAGTAAATCATAGATATTCAGTTGATATATATAGTGGAAGTAATCATGTTTTGAAATATTCAGCAACTTATGATAAAGGAGGAAGTATTTATATAGTAAATAATGTTGCTTGTAGTGATGGAAATTATGATATTTTTTATATCAATACCGTATTTTGTGGTAGATTTGTAATTCAATCGATTTCAGATGATTGGAGTAAATGTAGACTTTATACAAAAAACAATGAAATTGCTAGACATCTATTTCCTCATGGTTATTTCTCTAATAATGTAGAAAGATATAATGAACAAGATCAATATGTTAGAACAAGTGATTTTGAGTATGAAATTAATGGAGAAAAATTTAACAGTTTTAATGAAATAACTCTTAGAGGTGTAGCAAAAGTAACTTATTACTAATTGATTATTGCAAATCCTTTTTGTATTCATCTTTAATTGCATCCATGAAATAATCTTTATCAGAATTAATAAAGCTTCTTTCTATATTTCTTATTATGTACTTATAGTCAGCAGTATCATTAATTACTTCTAAATCTGTTGAATCATGATAAGTTGAATAATCTAAAAATTCATCATAATTTTCATCATTTGGATCTATTCCATCAGTCATTGATTCTATTTCTGTTTGTTCTTTATTTGAATATCCTTCTATATCATATCTATCTTCTTCATCTATATCACATGAAAAGAATACACCTACATCATTATAAGTTCCTTTACTTACATCATCTATAATCTTATCCTTAAAATCTATTAATCTTTTTTCTTCTTCTGTCATTTCCATATTTTCATCATAATTAAAATCAGATGAAATTGGAGAAAACATATAATCATTTTGATAATTCAAATAATTATCTAGCATTGTTATTTGATATAAATCAACTAAATCATAATCTTTTAATAAACTTGTATAATTAAAACAATAATCACCATATTCAAAATTATAATCATCTCCTTGAATTTGTATTTGAAAATCTTCTTTCATAGATTCAAAATCTTCATCATCAAAACTAAGTGAAGAATCTAATTTATATTCACAATCATTTTCATCATAATAAGTTATAACTTTATCTCTCCATTTATCATTATCTATTTCATAATCATATGATACTTTTTCAAAATCTAATTTTCTAAATCTTTTTAATCCATATGAATCATTCATTGAAATTCCAACAATATATAAGCTTATACAATCAAAAAAACAATAATCACCTATTTTTATTAAACCTTTTGGAAAAATAACCTTTTCAAGACTAAAACATTTATAAAAACAAAAATTACCTATAGTTTCTAAACTATCAGGGAAATTAACTTCTACTAAATTTATACAATAAGCAAAACAACAATCACCTAAATCTTTTAATCCATATGGTAAAGTTATTGATTTTAAACTACAACCCATAAATGAAGATATTTTTAAATTTGAAATATATGTAATTATTAAATCAAAAACATTATTAATAAAAGCTTCTTTAAAACATGATTTACCTATACTTTTTAATGATTCTGGAAATTCTTTAATTAATATTCTTGATCTAAAAAAAGCAAAATCATTTATTCTAACTAGATTCTTATTTAAAACTATTTCACATCTATAAACATTATTTAATCCAGCAAAACAATAAGAACCAATAACTAAAGTATTTTCACCTAATTGAATTTTTTTAAAACATGCATTATCAAATAATCTATCAGGTAAGAACTTTAAATTATTAGAAAGATTTAAAATACTTCCTTCACATGATCTAAAAGCACCATAACCTATATAAGTTAAACTATCAGGTAATTTTAATTCAGATATTAAAAGTCTACAATCTCTAAAACAATTATCTCCAATTGATTTTAAATTTTTAGGTAATTTTAATTCTTTTAATTGAGAATTTTTAAATAAATTATTTGGAAGAGATGTAATACTATCAGATAACTTTACAGAAAGTAAATTAAATTCATTACCATATTTATATAAACTAACAGGATATGATAAAGTTATTTCTTTAACTGGATTATCTTTAATATCTATATTAATAGTTGAATTATTATCTAATTTATTTATCTTTTCTAAATTAGAATTACAATTTAATTTTAAAAGTTTTTTATTTTCTAAATTTATTTCTTTATTTAATTTTCTATTTGTTCTTTTCCTTTTAATTTTTGGTTTTTTACAATTATTATTATATTCTTCATTATTAATTTCAAATGGATCTAATTCATTATTCATTACTTTTTTATAAATTATTAAGTTCTTTATAAAAAATTATTAAAAAATAAACAAAATGAATGATATTTTTAGATGGTACAGTTGACTTATCTACTGGTGGAAGTAGTTTTTTAGGATATGATTTCAAATGGGAAAGAGTTGATATTTTCTTCCATTTAATACTAATTATTTGATAAAGTTAAATAAATCATCGTTTTTCATGAATAAATCATCTTTTTTTATAAAAAAATCATACTGTTATTTATTAGTTCGTTTAGGGTGTTTCAAGTTCTTTCCTGAAAATCGGACAAGGTTTGGCATTTTTTTCAGTGGTAATAAAAGGTGAATTTCCACGTCATCCAAAGCTATAATTTATAGAAACTTTTTTAAACGTGTATAGTAAAAATTGTTCTATTTATAAGTCATTACACCTAGGTATTAACACTTAGATATAAACACTTAAGTATAAACACTTAAGTATAAACACTTAAGTAAAAACACTTTCGGGAACTTAAAATACTTATCAGTTCCTCCATAAATTGAATTTTTTTAAACCTCAAGAACTATTTAAAAATAATAATATATTGATTTAGTTTATGTGCTTTAAAATTATTATCCATTAAGTCAATTAGAAATAAAACTTAACTATTTGATTATAAAATGAATATAGTTACTGATTATGCTTCAATGATAATAGATAAAGAAAAGTTAAATTATAATAATCAAAAAAAAATGTTTAGAAAGGATCCTCCATTATATGATAAGAATAATTTCTTTTTAGTTAAAAATAATCAATTAGATAAAATATGTATGTCAAAGATAGTTAAATACCTTCCAAAAATAGAATTAATTAAGTTAGTTCAAGTAAATAAAAGATATGGATTTATAAATAGTTGTACTTATAATACATACAATGTAAATAATTATGATTTGTTCTATCATATGATAGAACATGTTATTTATACAAATAAAAATAATTGTCCAAAATGGTTTATTGAAGATGTTTATAAGAAGACAATTAAAGGGAATGAATTAAGTATGTATAAATATTTAAATACTACTTTATTCTTTTTCTTTGATAAATTAGAAAATAAAAAGATTCCAATTGGAATGTTTAATATGATTAATAATTATTTACTTAACTTTTTATTATCTTATTTTGTTAGTAGTGATTTAAAATACTTTACAATTAATAAAGAGAATACAATTCCTATTAGTTGTACAACAAAAGAATTAGAAAGATTCTTAGTTAGAGAAGTAATGTTAATTGATAAAGATAAAATGATTGAAATGTATAGAAAAGATAGATATGATTATTGTATGATAGAAATTAATGAAATCTTTTTTCATTTAGTTAATGGTAGATGTAATAATAAATTTAAATATTATATTCATTTCCATGGAAATTATATGACATTAGGTTATGTTTCAGTAAGAATTCCAAAAGCTAATTTATATTCAAGTTTAAAAGGATTTAGTTTATTAAAACCAATTAAAGATAAAGTTACTTTAATTAAAAGTGTTGATATGTTTAAGTATAATGAAGAGAATGAAATAGAAATTCTTAAAAGATCAAATAAGATAGATATTAGATATTATGATATAATGATTGTTGATATACAATATAAATGTGGAGAGATGTATGAAAGATACGCAAAAATTATTTTAAATAAAGAATTATATAATTATATCATAAGAAATAATTATCATGATTTAGAACCATTAATATATAAAGAAAATGAATGTTCATTTGTTTATTTAAATGAGAATTATTTATTTACATTTTTTAAAGACAAAACTATTGATATTAAAAGAATTGAACATGGAAGGTTTGGAACTGATTACATTGTATTAGGATATAGCATATTTAGATATGCTTCATTTAATCCAGAAGTATTTTACTTTCCCATTTCTTTAATGTATTATAAATATGGAATAAGAGGAGAATATGACTTTGTATCAAACGTTATGCAAAGACTTGATTCTAAATATATAATGAATTACAGTAAACGTAAGTATGACTTTCTTATGAGCTATTATAAAAACATGTAAAATGGAAAGAAATTTATTTGTTTTTTGTCTGTTTATTTTTATTTTTAATTTTTTTGTCTGTCTTTTCCATTTTAAACTGTTTGTCTTTTTTATATAAAATGTTTGTCTTTTTAAAAAGAACTTTTAACTATTTAATGTCATTGAGGTTTTAAAAGTGTTTACATTTAGGTATGTACACTTAGGTATGTACACTTAGGTATGTACACTTAGGTATGTACACTTAGGTATGTACACTCTAAAAATAGAGCAGTCAAACTATAATAGAATAGAAAATATACTAAGAATTATAGTAAAACACTGACGTGTGACTTCACCTTTTATTTGAACGGGAAAATTTTCCAAACCTTGATCAAATTTAGGAAAGAACTTGAAACAACCAGAATATCTCAACGGATTTACAGATCCAAAAAATAGAAAAAGAAAAAATCATAGCAAATTAAAAAAAATCATAATAAAAACTAATTCCATAAAAACATAGTTAAAAGATTTAAATAAGAACTAAAAAGTTAATAAATGTTAATTCTAATTAGAGTTATTAATATTGGATGAATCAAATTCTCTTTTTACTATTTCTTCTACATCATTCATTAATTGATCTAAAGTATAAGTATGATATATTATATGACCTAAATTATCATATTCAATTACTTCATCCATATTATTAAATAATAATTCTTGATTATTGTCAATTATAAAATTTTTATCCATTAATAGAAAATTTTTAGAACTTTTTATTAATAGTTATGGATAATTATGATATAGTATATACTTCACTTAATAGCATAATGTTTTATAGTTTAAAAAGATTAGATAAATTAGATTATTATATAGATTGTATTGTTGGATTTTCTTATCAATTAAATGGAGAAGAACAAATTAAATATCTTATATTTAAAAATGATAGTAAAGATGTATACCTTAAAGGAGATTATGAAAATATTAAAATGGAACAAACTTATACAGATAATCAAACTAAATTTGAAAATAATGTTAATCGTTTAACTATAATAATAGAATTAAATTTATGTGAAATAAAAATAAATAATGAAATTTTTGAAATAAAAAGAATGGATTTTTATGTAGAAAAAATAACAGTAACTGAAAAATCAAAAGATCTAAATAAATGTATTTATAATAAATTAAAAGGAGATAATTATCCAACAAATGTAACAATTATGTATCCAAGTAATTCAATTAATCTTTATGGTGATCTTAATATATTAGAAAATAATTTCTTTTTTAATATTGAATTAAATGATATAATTAATAAAAGAATTAAAATCTTTTCTAAAGCTGAAAATGATAGTGTATTAATTATTAATTTCCTTCCAACTAATGATATTGGTAAATGTTATTTAAGTATAAGAACATATTTTGATAATCAATTTAAAGAATATCCAATATCAATAATGTTTTATTATAGATTAAGTGATTTAATTAAATGGAAAGATTATTATAATAATGATAAATTTTATGTATCTTTAACAAATAATGTTAATAATAGTGAATCTAATGTTGCATTTTGGTTATTTAATGATAATTTTATAATTAATAGAAGATTTCAATTTAGTATGGCTACTTATAGATATGTTTATAGTTGTTTAAAAACTCATGATATTATAGGAAAATCAAATTTTCATGTATCAAAACCACCATATGATCATTTTTATCCAATTTGTTTAAGTATTCAAGATTATGAAACTTATAAATGTAGTGATCTTCCAAGTGATTTAGATATAACAAAATATAAAGATGAAGTTTTAGATTTAATAAAAGAAAATGTATGGTCTATAGATAATCCTATGTATATAAGTGATATTATTAAAGAAGATATGGTTTTACATTTCTCAATTAAGATTAAATCTATTAATGATGGATTAGAAGAGAGTAATTATTATTATATCCAAGCTATAGTTTATAAAGAAAATGGATTAATGGTTATAAAAAATTTATTTAATGGAAAGAATTATTTATTTAATGACTTTTTAAATTGCTTTAATTTTGATTTTAATGAAAAGGTAATAAAAGAGAAAATTACATTTGATATTCATTTATTAATAGATTTCTTTCCATGTAACTGTATGTATGGTAGTAAAGAGATTAATATAATTGGGTTCTATACAAAGAGATATTTTAATTTCTATTCTAATAGACAAATTAATTGGAATGATGATATATATAATGATATAATAAATGAAATAAAAAAAAGTGCTTTTGAAATTAGTTACTTTAGTGATAATTATATTAGAAGGATTTATTTAATAAAAGAAAATATAAATAAAATTTATTTTATAATGAAAGCTATTACACTAGATAATAATGATTTTATAATTTCTGATTTATATGATGTGAATAATGGAAAAATAATAAAATTTACTTTAAATTATAATATTGATGATATTTCATGTGAAGTTAATGATATAGATTTTAATATTTATGAATATTTATCACTTGATATTTTAGTTAAAAATCAAACGTATTATAGTGTTTATAATGGATCAACATATAGTTATACTGATCTTTGTCTTACTTATAATAAAAATGCTAAAGAATTAATGTACATGAAATGTTTTATAAGTCAAATTGAAATGGAGAATGTACCTTATTCACTTGAGATAATTATGTGGTTAGAAGATATGCTTATTAAAAATGGATATAAAACTGATTATAATCCTAATAAAAAGATTAAATTTGTTAGTACCATTGTTACATGTAATAAGAATGGAAATAAAGTTATTCTTTCTGATTTATATGAAATTGGAGAGAATAATTCTTTTAAAAGTATTGAAATAGGGAATTTTTATGAACTTCTTAATGGTCATTTAGATAAAAATAGAATAGTAAAATGTAAGTTTGAAGGTGAATTAAGTAGATTTAATTATTATATTGAAACAAATGAGTTTTATATCACATTTAATTATAGTGATTATATAGTTTTTAATAAAAATGGAAAGAATTCATATAATTATATTGATCTTTATTATAACTATGGAACAGAGAATAGTGAAGATGTAAAAATAATGTTTAAATATTAAGAATTAATTAATCTTTTTTATCATCATCTGAAGGGAATTTATAATTACTGTATTTATCTATATCATTTACTATTTCTTTTAATTCTAATAATTGATTTTGAATTTCTATATATCTTGATTTATATAAAGATACAAGACAATTACATATTGGATTAATAGATTTTAATTTTTCTAAATCATTTTCATTTGGAAGATTTAACCATTTTAATTGTTTTTTTAATTGATTTCCTTTTATATTAAAAGAATCATTATTAACTTTATTATTTTTAGATTTATTTAATAAAGATGGATGTTTTAAAGATTCATTCTGTTCATTATTTTTAACCTGTTCATTATTTTCAACTTGTTCATTAACATCATAATTAGGATTATTTTCAATTAAAGTTTTAAATTTATTATATTCATTTTTATATAAAGTAGTTGATTTACTAACCATTTCAGGAGGTACATTCATTGTTTTTGATATTTCATTTCTTGTTAATTTATCTATTTTATTTTGTAAAGAATCATCAATTATTTTATTTTCTAAAGAATCATTAATTGTTTTATTTTTATTTGTTTTTTTTAAAACAGATTGAGGATTTCCTTTCCAATTTTCAGGAACATTATTAAGAAAATCTGTATTATCATAATGATTTTTACTATATCTATTATTTATAGTAAATGTCGTCATTCTTTTTATTATTTAATAATTTAGATTAAAATTTTTTTTAAATTAATGTGTCAAATTAAAAACACATTTTCTATTACCCTATTAACTATTTAAATGAATTAATTAATTTTAAAAGAATCATAAAATGCCAAAGCAAACAAAACAAATAAGTATTAATAAGAATGAAAATAAAAAGCCAAATAAAATAAATAATAATGAAAAAGAAATTGAAAAATATAAAATAGATTTAATTCGTAAATTATTTAATGTTGAATTAATTAATGGAAAACCAAAATTAGTTTCATTTAAACAATTTATTTCATTAAATGGAGATGATTCAAATGTTAATTATTTTAATAAATATTTAATTTATTTAGATTTAGTTTCAAAATGTTATGATATTAATGAATTATTAAATAAAGGTATAATTCCAAAATCATCAAATATAAAGAATTATTATAAAAAAAGATTTTTAAAAGATTTTGATAAAAGATTTAATTCATATATAGAAAGTAAAATGATTAAAAATACAATTGAAAATTTAAATGAAAATAATGATGATTTTCCTTTATTAGAAGATGAAGAATATTCTGATGACATTCCTATAGAAGTATGTCCATCTCAAGTTTATAAACCAAAGATTAATTCACAAAAGAATTCAAAAGATAAAAAACAAAGTTCAAAAATTGAATCAAATAATAATTGTAAAAATAAAAAAAGAGAAATTAAATTTAATTCAATCGAATATTCTGGACCACATGAAGTTGAAGAATATTATGTAGACCAATATATGAAAGAAAATGGTCTTTATGATGATGATGATTTTATAAATAGATGTATTGAAGAAGAAATTAGAGAAAAGAATAAACATAATGATATTGATGATTATGATCCTGATGAATATGATAAAGCAATGGAAAAAGCATATAAAGATTATATTGAACAATGTAATATGGAAAAAGAACTTAATGATAATTATGATGATTATGATGAAATTCCAAGTGATGTTTTAGATGAACTTTTAGATGATTAAATGATTTTTTTAAAGTTTTATTTTTTTACCATGTAACTGTTAAATAATAAAATGTTAAAGTTATTATTGATTATAAACTTAGTTTATTCAACTAATATAGTAACATGGATAAGTCTTATTAATAATACTTATGTAATGGGTTCATTTGATTCTGATGATCCTACATTAGAAAGAAGATGTAAACCTTCAAGATATATAATTAAAGATACATTTGGTTTTTATTATTCCATTGAATCAGTAGGTTATTTTACAGTAATGAATGAAAGTAGTATTAAATATTATAAAGATTATAATTATGATTGTGATTGTGAAAAATTTAAAAAATATATTTTTATAAACTATTTAGTTTATAAAGTATTTGAATGTACATAGGATTAGTTTTAGTTCTTATATTTTTTTATGATATCAATCCAATTTTAATGAATGTTTATGTAGCTAAAAATGAACCAGAAAAGAAATTTTGTCCATTTTATTTTGGATTAAACTTTAATGAAACAACAAGAGATTGTTCAACAATTAAATGGTATAAAGTAAATGAAAGTTATAATGGTCATAAGATTCAATGTATTGGAAGAAGTCCATATATAATAAAAAATAATAGAATTGTATATGATTGTATTCCAGATTTTTATAAAAGTCTTTGTGATGGAATAATAATTTAATTTTTTTTAGTTCCTTTTTTTAAAAAGATGTGAAATAATATGAAACGATTGATTAATGAATAATTATGAAACAGTTTTGAGGTATTAATTTAAATTTCTTTATCCATTTAGAACTTTTAATAATAATAATGGATATAACAGATGAAATAATAGAAGAAAATGGAGAAATGATTGATCTTTTAAATGATTTTAATGATAATTTAGATAAAATGACTATAAATGAATTAATTTCTATTAAAATAGAATCCATAAAAGAAATTAAAAACAAATTTATTAATTGGTATAATGAAAAAATAGAACCAAAAATTAATTTAAGATTTGATTATGAAAATGATTTATTATGTAGAATTCCAAAAGATATTTTAATTATTGAATTAAGAGAACAAGATGATTTATATGATTCTTATATAGGTGGTTATCAACATTTAATTGCTTATAGTAAAGATATTATAAATAAAAAAGAAAATTTATTTGGATTAATAAATAAATCTATTAAATGGTATAAAAATGCTTATAAAATTATTTTAAAAAGTGATTTAAAAGTTTTAAATAGTTTAATAATTAATTATTCATGGACTTTTACAAATAAAATAAATCAAGAAAAAACTTTAGGAAATACAAAATTTTTAATTTATTATTATCCACCAGGATTATTTGAATCAAATAATATTCTTCCAACTAATGTTTGGAATAGAATTATATTTAGATATCCATTTTTAGATAAAATTATTTGTTTTATTCCATCTATAACAAAATCATGGAGTAATAGTGATGAATTTGCACAAATGTGTAATAAAGAATTTAATAAAATTTTATTTTCAATTATTAAATTTATAGAAAAAAAAGAACAAATTATTTTAAATGGAGAAGAAATTAATCAATATAGAATTAAGAAATCATTAGAAAATTGTTGTTATAAATTAGATATGAATTTTGATATTAAAGGAAATAAAATAAATATATTTGATTATAGATTAATTCCAACAATTACAGAATATAATTCTTATTATTCAAATAGTTTAGGTCCTGAATTAATTGATATTAAAGTATTTGAGAATTTAATAAATCTTTTAAAAAGAAGATATAATGATGATTTAGAAAATTATGGTTATAAAAAGAATTTATTTGATAAAATGTTTCAATCTGTTTATATAAATAATAAATTTAATATTTCAATTATGTGGTGTTTTATTAAATCTAATAATAGATGTAGTGAATTAGCAAATGATTTAATATTTAGTATTAAAGATAATATTGAAAGAATATTTAATCCACAAAGTCAATTAGAAAAAGATTATTATATAAGTAAAATTAAACTTGTATGTGATAATAAATTATTTAGTACTGATTGGCTTTTAATTACTAATGATGATCCTAATATTGTTTATACTTATAATGAAATGATTCATTTAATAAATGAATTGATTATATTTAAAGATGAACATTTTTATTTAAAATATCAAAATTATAATGATATTTCAATTAAATTTAATGAAAAGAAAAAGAAACAAGATGGTGATGATAATAATGAACATGATATTATAAATAGTTTAGATGAACTTGAAATTAAATTTTCTTATAATGGTATAGTTTATAAAACTAAACTTAATGAACTTTATAAAAGAAATTATATTACATTAAATTCATTATTTTCTTTACAAAAGACAATTAATAAAAAGATGTATTTTGATAATGATGAATATATTAATTACGTTTATTATTTAAATGGTGTTCTTCAAAATAGATATCAAAATAAAAATACGTTACTTTATACAGTTTCTACCATTTTAAATAGTTATAATAATGATATGAGAAGTCTTTATATAATAGGTGAATCACAAAGTGGAAAATCTTTATTTAAAAATATAATTTTAAATTATATTAATGAATTCTATGAAAAGACAAGTACAAAACAAATGGATTTTAATTATGATGATTCTTCCATTTTAAAGATATATGATGATGTTGATATTCTTGAAAAGACTTTAAAAAGAAAGACTTATTTAATATTAAATAGAGATAATTATACAGTAAGTATAAATGAAAAAAATAAACAACCAGTTAAAGTTTATAAAAATATAACAAATATTGTTTTAAATAATGATTGGCCTTTAATAAATACATGGTATCATCAAAGAAGAATTAAAACTTGTTTATTTATTCCAAATAGTAAAAAATCACTTGAATATATAATTCAAAGAATATTTAAAAGTGATACAAGAGGAATAGGTTCATTTAATGATGTATTTATTAATAATTTCTTTAATTATCTTTTTACATATAGAGATGAATTATATTATGATGATGTTTATTATACTGATTGTATTCATTTATTAGATAAAGAACTTCCAATAGATATAATTGAAGAAAATATTAAAAATATACTTAATTTGGATAGTGTAATACAAGCAAGAAATATGATTAAAATAAATGGAGAAGAAAGATTAATTGAACTTAAACAACAATATAATCCAATTCATTTAGATTACAGTGCCAAAAATAGATTTGAGATTTTTATTTAATTGAAATTTTTTTAAATAACTGTCAGTTTTTTATCAAACATAAATTATCAAATTCTTTTAATCTTCTATTTATAGAACTATTACAAATAAAAGATTTCTATTCCATTTAATCAAATGATCTAAAAATAGATTAAAAATGAGACTTTACAAAGAGTTGAGATTAAAAAATGAGACTTTATAAAAAAAGTTGAGAATTTTTCGTACGAATTATTCAAATTTTATAAAAAATGGAAAAAGAATATTCTATTCAATTCTAAATTAAAATAAATAATTAAATTTTTATTATAAAGTTAAGTGTTTGGCTATTAAATATTTGAATAATCTTGTTATTTATAAAATTTTGAGTAATTCCATGATTCATTTTTAAAACATTATTCAATTCTGTGATTCAATTCCATTATTCAAATTGAAAACATTATTCAATTATTTGATTCAAAAATTGATTCAAAAATAAAAACATTATTCAAAAGTTTATTCATTTTTAAAATATTATTCAACTCTGTGATTCAAAAGTTGATTCAAAAAAGAATATGTCATTTTCAATAAGAAAAATATGACTAATAAGATTAAATTATCCTTTTCTTTCCATTTAACTTTTTATTTAAAAACCTATTTAACTTTTTATTAATAATCTTTTTTTTAAACGAACTTTAAAATCCAATTATGAGTTTCTTGGAAAATGAAGATAAAATAAAAAAGAAATCAGATAATTTAAATGAACTTAGAAAAAAAAGAAGAAATAAATTATTAAATGAAATAATAGATATTTCACAAATAAATGATAATAATTTATCAGGAGAAATAGAATCAAATGAAATAGAACAAGTTAAAATTAATCAAATAAATTCACTTGAATGGTATAGTCAACCTGATTATTCATTTAGTAAAGATTATAATTTAAATCAAACAAATAACTTTAGTCAAATAATTTATGATAATTTTTGTCAATTAAATAATCAAAGTACTAAAGAATTTGAAATTGTTAAAGATAATAAATTTAATTTAACTATAGATTTCATTATGATAGTAGGTAAATATCTTAATTCAAATAATGATTTTATAAATTTAATGAAAGTAAGTAAAAAATATGAAGAACTTGTATTAATGTATAAATTCAATCCAATTTCTGATATTTCATTATTTAAAAATATTCAAACTCAACATTTTTATAAAAGAAAAGATTTAAAACATAAAAAACCTAATTTATATCAATATATCCATTGGTATGATGTACCATTTTTAGATTTAGCAATTAATAAAACTTATAATATGGAAGAAGAATTTAAAAATTTGTTATTAATTAATAATGAATATAGTAAATTTTATCATAATTATGATGAAATTAGATATAAATTACCTGAATATCCAATTGATTTTGAATATAAAAATAATGATATAATTAAAAGAGTTGTTTATGATGAAAAATATAATAAAGATCTTCATTTTAATCTTGATGGTACACCAGTTGTTACAAAGACTATAGAACAAAAAAGAAATTATTTAATAAATTATTTAAATGATTTAAATCAAAGACATTTAAAAAAATATGGAACAGATATTCAATTTTTAGATGATCTTCCAATTAATGAAAATAGTCTTCATTTTAATTATTATCAAATTGAAGCATTACAAAATATAAGTAATTATAATGAAATTGAATTTTTAAATAGAAATGGAATAAAAGTTATAGATTTATGTTTTAGTATTAAAATTCCAGAAGGAGTATATGAAATTAAAACATTTGATATGATTGAACCTACAGATAGATTATATGATATAGAATTTCCTAAATCATTAAGAATTATAAGATCAGAAGCTTTTGTAGGTTTTAATTTACTTAAATTTGATTTAGATTATAATGTAAAAACAGAAGATAATTCATTTTATGATTGTTATATAGTTAATCCATTAATAGTACATCAAGATTTAATAAATATAGATTTCAGTTGTCTTACTAATTGTATATTTAGTATTTATATTCCTGAAGGTATAACTGAAATATGTGATTATTGTTTTCAAAGTAATACAATAGAAAATATAACTTTTCCATCTTCTTTATTAATAATAGGAAAATCAGCTTTTAAATATTGTAATATAAATTGTGATTTATATTTTAATGATAATATTAAATATATTGGAGAAGATGCTTTTAGATATTCTAAATGTTGTGATATTCAACTTCCTAGATTATTAAAAAGATTAAGAAAAAATACTTTTTTAGGTGCATCAATTAGTTGTATATATTTTGGTGAAGAATTAATGATAATAGATAAATTTTGTTTTAGAGAACTTAATAATAATAAACCAATTGAAGAATGTGATATGTTTTTAAATTCAAAATTAGTTAGAATTGGATACCAAGCATTTTATAAATCATTTATTACATTTAGATGGATAGAAAATCATGATAAAAAACATTTAAGAATTATTGATAGTTGTTGTTTTGAAAAAAGTAAAACAATTTTAAATAATTTATTATTTGACCTTGAAAGAAATTTTGAATTAAAATCTTTTGAATATAGAACATTTGCTTTTTCTAATTTAGAATATATAAATATTCCTGAAGGAGTAACAGTTATTAAACAAGAATGTTTTAGTTATTGTAATAAATTAATAGATATTGATTTTCCAAATAGTCTTGAAAGAATAGAAAGATTTTGTTTTTATAAATGTGAAGGTTTAAGTGAAATAGTTCTTCCCATTGGAATTATAATTGAAAGATATGCATTTTATGGATGTAAGAAATTAAGAATTGTAAAAATAAACATTGATATACAGAATAAAAAGACTTTTATGTTAGATTTTAAAAATGTAAATACAGGAAATGAAACTTATGATATTAGATTAGTTAATAATGATTTAATAAATGCAGAAGATAATGCTTTTAATTTTACTAATGTTCTTGGAAATTATAATGAAATGATAAGATTTTGTAAAAATAAAGAATATATCAATTATTTAGATAATGAAAAGAGAGAAATAGAAAAGAATGAAATAAAAGAGATTAAAATAAATGAAATTAATGATTATGAAGAATATGAAGATTTAATTGAAATGGGAAATAATACTCTATATGATGATGGAAGTTATGAAATAGAAAATAATGAAGATGAAGATGTTCTTAAAGATTTTGATTTTGATATGGATTCAGAATTTGAATTTGAATCTGGAAATAAAAATGTTAAAGAAGATATTTATTATGATATTAGAGAAGAAGAAGAAGATGATGATTATAAAGATGATAGTAATTTAGATATTAATACTATTATTAATGATCAAAGTAATACAGGTTTTTATTATCCACTTGATGATTTGAATACAATTATTAAAATAGAAAATGATTTTAAAGATAAGAATCCTATTAGTAAATATATTCCATAGTTAATTGAATACATTATTATAAAAGGTTCACTTTTTATAGAAAAACAAATTAACTAAAAAGAATTAAATTTAAATTATTAACTATATCATCTATTGAATACCTTTTTAAAGGATCATTTATCCATGAATTTGAAATTATATTTTTTATATCATTAGATTGAATCATATCTAAAGGAAGTCTTTTTCCATCTGTAACGAAAGTTGCTATATTCCATTCATATCTAAATTGTGGTTTTGGATAAGCAAAAGACTTTGTAAATAATTCATAAAGAGTTACAGCAAATGAATAAATATCAGCAGGTTTTTTATAATGCTGTCTATCAAGGATTTCTGGTGCCATATATTTTGGTGTTCCAATTCCTCTTGTAAATGACATATTTGTAATCATAGCATTATAATTTCTACTTGAACCAAAGTCAGTTAATTTTGCATTTATTATTCCATCAAATGAAGTTATATTAAAAATTAAAATATTATCAGGTTTAATATCTCTATGAAGGATTCCATTTGAATGTAAGTATTGTATTCCCCTTGCAGAATCTAATGAAATTTTAACTTTCATTTTAAAAGATGTTGTATAAGTTGTAATTAAACTTGACATACTTCCAAATGGAGCAAACTCTGTTACAAATGAGAAATCATTTTCAAGATTAACAGATCCATAAAAATAAACTATATAATCACATTTAAATTTAACTAACATAGATACTTCATTATTAAATTCAACTAAAGAAAAGTTTGTCATTCGTTTAAGTGTTTTAATTGCTACTTGATGATTTCTAAAAATTCCCTTATAAACTATTCCAAAAGAACCTTCACCAAGTTTTGTTTCTTTATATATTTCATCAGGATCTATTTTTGTAGATAAACAAGTTTTAAAAGATAAATCAAAGTCATAAGTAAATACTTTATTTAAATTAGATACTGTAACAATTAATTTATCATTTACTGTACAAGAACATAAAGGAGTTAAAGTTGCAGTGAATTCACATACCATATCATTTTTTAATATAATTATATTTGGTTCAATTGATAAATTATATTTTTTATTTTTTACTGTAGTGAATTGAATCTTTAAAGACTTTTTATTTCTATTTCCTATACAAAATAAAATCTTTGAATCATTATCTACTTCTACATTATTACCAAATTCAAGTGTTTTAATATTATACATTATAGAATCTTTATAAAAGAAATTAATATTTGAATTTTTAGACTTGAATAAAGTTACATTATTTAATTTTCTTTTATTTTTGATATATTTTACTATAAACATTGTTAAAAATATAAATCCAATTATTATTAATAAAAATGGAATGATCAAAATTAATAAAAATATTTTGTTAAATGAACAATTTGGAAGAGAATAAAATACTTTACATTTAATACAATTATTTTGTTTAGCACTTAAACAATTTCTAATAATAGAAAAATGAAAGCATGAATTATTTATAAGTACATAGTCATCATTACATAAATTACAGTTCTCATTATTACAATTTTTACAATTTGATGTACAATTATAACACATATTGTTTTTAAGATAATAATTCTCTTTACATGATTTACATCCATTTAAATCATATGAATTACATAAAGGATCAATGGGTGAGCATAAAGTATCATTTAAGAAATAACCATTATTACAATCTGTACAAGAAATAGAATTACATTTTGTACAATTTGAAGGACATTTATAACAAGCTTTATTAAGCATATAATAAGAATCTTTGCATATAGCACATTCATTAATTGAATTTGGAATTGTTACTTGACATGTATCTAAAAATAGAAACGATATTAATTTACATGAATTATCTTTATAAAGGAATGTTAAATTATTACATTTAAGACAGAATGAATCATTTAAACAATCCAAACAGTTATTAGGACATTTATTACAAGTCATATTTGGAAAAGAAGATAAGTAATATCCATCAATACATCTTATACATGAATAATCTGAATGAATTAAACAATTTTCAGTTTTGTTTAAATTAATAAATGAAGGACCATTCCATTCAGTACAATAACCAGTTTGATTTAAAACACCAGAATTACAAGCTAAACATGAATTGTTTGTACATTCAATACAGTCACCATAAATTGAACAAGAAATACATTTATTAAATGAATTAAAGAAACCCTTTTTACAAGTAATATCAATGAAAGAAGATTTTAGAATTGAATTATCTATTTCACATGAACCATTTAATAAAAGTGAATTATTGCATAACATACAACCATTAGTTAAATTATAAAAAGAACAGTTAAATGGAGAGAAACAATTTTTTGCATCTGATTGACCATAAGTACAAATGAATTTCTTATTTTGAAAAGAAGTATTAGTTAATAAGCAATCACTTTCCCATTCATCCAATTGATAATTATTTTTACATAATAAACATTTATCTTTTAAACATCTTCTACAATTAGGATTACATTTAATACAAGAACCATTTTGTAAATAATAACCATGAAGACATTGAATACATTTATTTTTATATTTAAAGCAACCTATAGGAGAGGTAGTTGTACATGTATTAAATGAATTAAATGAATTACATAATAAACAAGAGTTATTGTAATAAGAGTTGCAAGTTGAATAAGAGTCATCTATAATTCCATTAAGTAAGTTAAATCCATGATTACTTAATAAAAGAATTGAATCTGATACATTTAAAGTAGAATTTGATATAGTTAAATGAACAATAGAAGAATCATTTGAAGTGATTAATATATTTGAATCTAATACATTTAAAGTAATTAAAGGAGAGTATGACAAATCCAAATGACTTACTCTTGATACAGTTAAAGATGATATATCCAAAGGAATGTAATAGTCCATATCATGTATAAAGTAAGCATTAATTAAATTAACTAATAACAATAACATAATCTATTATAGCCATTTTATAATAAATAGATCATGAATAAATAGATAGGTTTAATGATCATAGAAAATTGAAAGAGAAATAACACATGACAAAAATCATAATAAAACTCATGACAAAACACAA
>Ga0247609_10000918_pt1 | contig 37363 bp, 41 predicted proteins | sample 172DNAGHGlowgp2_FD_193487 | JGI IMG/M metagenome (GOLD analysis project Ga0247609, IMG submission 193487) | Sheep rumen microbial communities from Palmerston North, Manawatu-Wanganui, New Zealand - 1728 DNA GHGlow gp2 | ecosystem: Host-associated > Mammals > Digestive system > Stomach > Rumen ... | reverse complement strand
TCTTATTAAAAAGACTGGAGAAACCTGTCAAGACCGAAACATTAGACAATCACTTAATGGGATAAGAAAACTCTTAAATGGATAAAAATTGACAGATATGAAACAGCTTGAAAAATTACAGCCTTCCCTTTCCTCCGATCTTGATAGGGCGGCAAAAGACTATCAAGAGCGGATATATGACGGGGAATATTCAGGTCATATTAAAGGATATCAAGAAACTTTCAAAGCCGGAGCAGAATGGATGGCTAGGCAGGATAGAACAAAGGAAAGAAATAATAATAAAAAGACACTATGAGTATGTATGAATGGGCAGAGCAAGAGTGTAGACTTGCATGCAAAAAGGAAAACCCCGACTTTAATTTTGACAGTGAAGATTTTGACTACGGGTGTAGTTGCTACAAATCCGCATTGAAGGCATACAAGAGCCTTTGTGAAGACGGACATAGCGGCGCGTCGTTCAACTTTACAAGGAGAATCCTTGAACGGCTAATGAATCATCAACCACTTACTCCCATTACGGACGAGGACTTTTTCATTGTGCATCCCGAATATGCCATTGAAAGCGACAAGTGGCTCGCGGAACATGGCCTTAAATCCGAGATTCAATGTCCGAGAATGAGTAGCCTGTTCCGCACGGAAACATTGGACGGGAAAGTATCGTATAGCGATAATAATCGGGCATATTGCATTGATATTGAAAATCCGTCTGATACTTATTTTTCCGCAAAAGACCGCGTTGTTGACGAGTTCTTCCCCATAACGATGCCTTATATGCCAAGAAAGGGACAATACAAGGTTTATTGTCAAACTTTTCTTACCGATAGGAAAAACGGAGACTTCGATACTCAGGCTGTTTTATATTTTATAACACCAGATGGAAAGCGAGTTGATGTAAATCGCTATCAAACAGAGAAAAACGGAAAGATGGTTGACATCATGAAAGAAGAATATGAAGCCCTGCTTGAAAAGCGAATTGACAGACTTCGTGATAAGGTTGCCAATAGCCTTTTGTGGACGCTGCTATCTAACTCTGCCTCCGAGAAAGAGATTGAATGTAGAGAGATTGGGTGGAGAAGTCTTTTGCCAGAAACGAAAAAGAGCATAGAAAACAAGCTAAAACAGTTGTGTGTGTTCTATGAGAGCCCAGAGCATTATAAGTACAATTGTTTCAGTGTCGAACAGGCACTTTGCCGTGGAGACTTTTCTGATTTTGATAATGAACCCCACCTTATCAAGATAGGGAATTATCTCCAGGGGATTTTGAAAGTTATACAGTAACCATAGGGCGCGGAGGTTATCGGAATGGAGATACTGCTTACACCTCGCCGATTCCACATAGCAGTTTTAGTGGCCGCGCCCTTTTTATTAACCCGGCAAAAGTCTAAAAAAGAGAAATAAGATGAAAACAACAGACCTTATGCTTGGCGACATTATCATCTTCAAAGATAGTGTAGAAACAGACCAAACTCCAGTCCCTGTGAAAGTGATTGCGCTTGGCTATCAGCATCGTGGGAATGAGAATGAGGCTCTTGTTCAGATAGGAAATGATGAAGGCAACGACATTGTGGAGATAGATGATGAATTTGTGGGCTATCCTCTCACTTCCAAAATTTTGGAGAAGAACTTCCAGGAACCGACAGATGGTCTGAGTTGGTTCCCAGAAGAAGGCGGGTTCAACTGCCACACCTACGTTCCTAAGTGTGAAATCAACACTTTTGGACTTTTCAAGTATGTCCATGAACTCCAACATGTCCTTCGTCTTTGTGGGATTGATAAAACTATTGAATTATGAAAATACCATTTAATATCAAATATAAACCTCAGATAGAATCTGGGGAGTATAAGGTCCTAACAAACGATGGTTCAGACGTACGAATAGTCTGCTGGGATGCAGAAGGTTCTCAAAGAAAAGACGATATTATCGCTCTTGTGAAAGGTTCTCTCGGTGCTGAAAATATTCAGAGATATTATGTTACAGGAAAGCTTATCGCTGATACCGGACGTAGAGGCAAAGGTTTAGTTATTGTTACTCCGGAACCTGAACTGACGGAGTTTGAGAAAAAGGTATGTGAAACAAGCAACCTTTGTTTGAGCTTTGGCATGAAAGAAGAAATTAAGAGTGCGGCAACAAGTCTTCTTGACTATGCAAAGGAAGAATTTATCAGGCAAGGCTATGTCATTGAGAAGAAAGCATTCCTCGAAGCAGTTGAGAAGGTTGACCCTGAAGTGATGAAGGAGGTTTCGGAGAATGTGGATAAACTTTCCAAAGAAGAACTGACGGAGTTCGAGAACGCATTTGGCAGAGCCATGATGGAAGTTCCGGAGCCATAGAAAAAAGAGGAATGGTATCCGTTCTTGAAAGAGAAAGCCGCAGGACTCCTCACTCTTGCTCGTGAACAACTTCAGCCGGAGATTGATGCTGAGATTGAGAAAGCATACAAGACTGCTGATGAGGTACAGTATCGAAAAGGATTTAAAGATGGCAAAGTCGAAGTCTTGAAGGATTTGCCGAGATGGAGGATTTGGGAGAATGGTGCTTCTGGAAATACTGATGGACATCCGATTGCACTTGTCTCCGGTGCTGGTGGAATCCGTTTCGTTAGTATTCTCGGTATAAGCGGAGAGAAATACATCTTGCTTTCCGATCTCAAAAAACTTCCCGGATTTAAGGAGGACTAAAATATGTTACTAAAAGAAGGAACTTATGAAATTCCAGATAACTGTACCGTAGCTTATATTAAACGAAAAATTATTGTGAAGTCTAAGAAACAAAGTCCAGAGATTCTTACGTGTAAATATTGTAAGTATCAGAAACTTGGAAAGAAGTGTATGCGACAGCAATGGTGGGATAGTTTCTATTGTGAGGTATCACCAAAGGTCATAGGTGGAGTAGAAGGATATTTCTATAGTGCTAACTCAAGTAAAAAAGCTTGTGAAAAGTTTGAAAGAAAGGAGAACGACAATGATTAATCATTCTGTTCCTATCAATTTTCTTCAACACATCTATTCAGAGAGTGTTACAGATATAGCAAATATTCTTATCGCAGAAGCGGAAGATGATTATGACACAATCATAAATTACTTGTATAGTCTGCGAGTACAAATTCATGATTGGATGGATGAATTGCAAGATGAGAAAGAAAGTAAAATGAAGGACGAGAAATGAGAGATATTAAATTTAGGGCAAAAGCCTTAAAAACTGATGATTGGGTAGAAGGTGACTTAGCAATAGTAAATTGTTCAACTCGTGGTAAAATGAGTAAAAAGTATTACATTGTTACTCATTGTGCAACTGGAGGAATGATGTATATAAGTGCAAGAACTCAAATAGATTATAATACAATAATTTCGATATGAACGATAATCTAAAGAAATACGATAAAGCTCCTTGGCACGATTCAAGAAAAGAACTTCCTGAACATGGTGGTATAGCTTGTTGGTGTTATGTTCCCGGTATAGGAGAAATGGAAATGCGTTTCTATAAAGCTCGTAAAGATTCAGGTTACAAAGATTTCTTTAAGATGATGTTAAAACTATATCATTGTTACGATTATGATTGTATTAAAGCTTGGAGAAAAATGACAGATAGTGAATTTAAACAGTTTCAAAAAGATTTGGGAATATGTTAAATGTTGAAGATAAGGGTTTAACTTGGTGTCCTCTTGGAACAGGCTTTTCAAAGGAAGAAAAAGAAGAACTTGAAAAAGAGTTTGGCTCAAATTGGAGAGATTTATTTAACGGTTTATAGTATGTTAGAAATTAAAAACGTTAAAGTGTATGATTTGAGAGAATCTGTTATTGCTTGTAGAAATGCTATGAGATTAGACCTTCCGGAGTATAATGAAGAAGAGTTTCAAAAATCTTTTGAGAGGGCAAAAAAGCTGGTTTTAGCAAGCAAAAACGGAGAAGTTAAATGTCACGATAACTTTCTTACAGGAATAAGGGTTAGTTTTGACCTTAAATATCCTCAATATATCTCTCCTGAACTTCAAAGATACCATTTCTTTGATATAGTTACATCTATGTCCAAGATGCATAGGCTTCTTAAGATGGATTTTACCAAATGCTGTAATAAATATGTTACAAAAGACACAATTAATCAAATGAATTATCTGATTGCTGTCTATAATACAGACAAGACTTATGAAGCTTGGATGAAAGTTGTAAGTAACTGTCCTCTTGGTCTTGAGATGTGGGAGAGATGCTCAACAAATTACAAACAACTTCAAACGATCTATAATCAGAGAAAAAATCACAAACTTAAGGAAGATTGGGGAGAATTTTGTAAATTTGTAACAGAACTTCCTTATGCAAAGGAATTAATTTTGGGAGAAGAATGAAAAATTTTTCAATAAAAGTTGATAATAAAGAATATTGGATTAGCAGGTCTATTGCTGTTGTAGGATTTGTTATTACCAAAGATGAAAAAGGAAATTTTGTATTTCTTGCTAATAAACGAGGTAAAGGTTGTCCTGATTATCAAGGTTGTTGGAATCTTCCTTGTGGATATCTTGATTATAATGAAACTACAAAACAAGCAGTTTCAAGAGAAATTTATGAAGAAACTGGTTTAAACGTTCCAACATATAATTTTGATTTATACAACGTTGATGATTCTCCCGGTGCAAACAGACAAAATGTAACTTTTGTTTATTGGACAAAAAATCCACATTATTATCTTCAACAGCTCACAACTAAAAATTCTGAAAAGAATGAAGTTGCTGATATAAAATGGGTCAAATTTAAAGATGTTCACAAATTTAAATGGGCATTTAATCACAAGCAACTTATTAGGGAAATGTTAGAAATCATACCTTATGATAAATAAATTGCTTATAGTCGTTGATATGCAAAACGACTTTATTACTGGTTCTCTTGGTACTCCTGAAGCAAAAGCTATAGTTCCAAATGTTGTTAACAAAATTGAAAATTGGAGTGGTGATATAATTGTTACGAAAGATTATCATACAAAAAATTATCTTGAAACTCTTGAAGGTAAGAAGTTACCTGTAAAGCATTGTATTGTTGGTACACAAGGTGTAGAACTTGAAGATTTTGTTACAGCCGCATTATCAGAAAAAGCAAGAACACTTAATTCTGTAAGAAACGTTTATTTAAAACCTACATTTGGTGCTGTTGCATTATTATACGAACAGACAATTTATGATGAAATACAAATTGTAGGTCTTTGCACAGATATTTGCGTTTTAGCTAACGCGGTAATGGCAAGAACTCATTGGCCTAATACACCTGTTATAGTAGATGCTTTTTGTTGTGCTGGTAGTACACCAGAAAATCATCAAATAGCTTTAAAAGCTATGAAACAATTACAAATTGATATTATTAACGAATAAAATTTAACAAAATGAAACTTTCAATTGTTCATAAAGAATTTTCTGTAAAGAAAGGTGTTGTGGTTTGTAAAGCTACAGGTATTCTTCGTGTAAATGATAGTATTGAACCTATTTATCATGTTAAAGGTATTGCGAGGGTAAGTCCTGATGATACTTTCAATCTTGAAATCGGTAAAAAGATTGCTCTTGCAAGAGCTGAAAGTGAGCTTTACACTTTAGCAAAGAAACAGGTTGTTGAAGCAAACAAGCGACTTGAAATGACTATTAAAGAAGGTAAAGCTTTTTGCGAGAAAGCAATTGGCGTAAGAAAACACAACAAAGAATATATTCATAAGATAAGTGAATAATGGTTATTGAGGCGTCGTCTAAAGGCAAGACATGAGATTTTGGTTCTCAGAATGTAGGTTCGATTCCTACCGTCTCAACAAAAATTAATTTTAAATCTTTTAAATTTACAAAAACGTGGAAGAGCTTTATAATCAAGAAGTAGAGTGGTGTAATCGTGTAATAAAGTGGCAAGAAATTGTTAACGGTTGTACAGATTTTGGTTTCTTGGAATCTGAATTTACAAATAGTGTGTTTGCAGAATGTCAATTTGAGTGGGCACATTATGGTTATTCACGTAAAGAACACAGATACATTCAAAACAGATTTAATTTAGATTATAACAACGCTTGTCTTATCAAATATACAATAAGGCAATACGATTTATCTGATGGACCAAGTGAAGATATTCACGAATTTATTAGTGCAGGGTTAGCTGAAAGAGATTATAAATATCTTGGTACTACAAGTAATGATGAAATGGGTACATATCTTACTTATTGGTATCTTAAAAAGTTTTCAGAACCTGAAGAAAATCCAGAATATGATATAGATGAAGATGAACCTTATAACCGTTGGGATGATCCTTATGATGATGAATATGATGAAATTTATTAACTTGTATGGCACAAACAAAAACAGAAATACAAAAACAAGCGGTTGAATTACTTAAGCAAGAAAAAAGAGTTATTCTCAGTTGGGCTACAGGTACTGGTAAAAGTAAAGTAGCCATTGATGCTATTCAAGAAATTCAACCTCAAAGAATTTTATTACTTGTTGCAGAAACGTTACATAAGGATAATTGGAAAGATGAATTTCAAAAATGGAATGTAGAACTTGACAGTATATTTTCCCAAATAAGTATAGAATGTTACGCAAGTTTACACAAACTTGTCGGAACTGAATGGGACATGATTATTGCTGATGAAGCACATCATGCAGGTTCAGATTTAAGATTGGATTATCTTAATACAATAAAAACTAATTATTTCTTATGTCTTTCAGCTACAACAGATTACAGTCTTATAAAAAATCTTGAATCTGTTTATGGCAAGTTTAAAGTTTGGAAGATAAGTCTTGATAGTGCGATTAAGAATAATCTTCTTCCAGAACCAAAAATATATCTTATTCCTTTAGAGTTTAATGTAAACAGTCAAACTGAAGAGATAATTCAAGTTTGGGGAAAGAAACCTAAAAGAAAAGTTATATATACCGATATGCAGGGTAGATGGTTATATCTTAAAAATAAAAACGTTTATCCTGATGTAGAATTGCATATTAAATGCAATCAATATCAAAAATATACATATCTTACAGAGCAATTTGAATATTGGAAAAGGATTTATATGGCCAAACGTACCGAAGTTATGAAAAATAAGTGGTTGATAGCGGGTAATGATAGAAAAAGATACTTAGGTACTATAAAAACTCCTCATGTGTCTAAATTGCTTCAAACTTTACAAGATAAAAGGTATGTATGTTTTTGTGTAGATATTAATCAGTGTGATATTCTTGGACAAAACTATGCAGTACATACAAAAGCTGAGAATAGTGATTTAAATGTTATAAAATTTAACAATAATGAAATTGATAAACTTTTCTTTGTTGGCAAAGGTAACGAAGGAATGAACTTCAACAATGTTGAAGTTGGTATAATTGTTCAACTTTCAGGTCAACAAAGAGCACCAATACAACAAACAGGTCGTGTTTTAAGGTCTTCAGAACCAGTGCAGTATATTTTTTATTATCCAGGAACAAGAGATGAGGAATTTGTTAACAAATTCCTTGAAAATGTAGATGAAAAATATGTAGAAATAAAGAAGTTATGAATGTTTTATTAAGAACTGAAATATTTAATAAATATGGTGTATCTTTTGATGAAGTACTATATTTAATAGCTGTTGCTGGTCAAGCAAATATAGAGAAGGGAAGGCAAAGTGTTGTAAAAAAGGGATTGGTGTGTGAAATGACAGATGGTCTGTTTTCTATAAAACCCAAACTTACACTTGCAGGACAAAAAGTAATTAACGATATTATCCTTGATTCAAACAAAGAAATTCCCAAGAGTGATGATAGTGATTTAAAAACTCTTGTAAGTAAAATGCGAGAGTTGTTTCCTAAAGGTTATCAGCAACACAATCCTGATAGATATCCGTGGAGAGGTTCACCAAAGGAAATAGAGGAAAGAATGAGAGGATTCTTTAAACAGTTTGGCACAGATTTCAAATATGAAGATATTCTTAAAGCTACTGAAAGATATGCCAAAAGAAGTATTAATGACCCTTATATGAAAACTCTTCCTTATTTTATTTGGAGTAAGCAAAAAGACAGCCTTCAATCATTACTTGCTTCAGAACTTGAAGTAATGAAAGAAGGTGATGATAATCCACAGGAAGGAGAAGATTGGAAAACTAATGTAATATAATTATGACAACTTGTGTATATTGCAAAAAAGACATAGATTCTTTTGGCGATTATAAACCTTACGACTGTCCTAAAACAAAAGATTTGCATTATGCAGATGCAATTGAAATCTGTGAAAGATGTAAGTTTTATATTCCTGATGGAAAAGAAGTTCCTGCACCTTAAAAACGTTAATATATGGGATTTAGTAAAGTATTTCAAGATCTCGTAGATAGAAAAGAAAGAGCTGAACGAGGTGAATATAACTGTATTCCATTTCCTTTTCCAAGATTTCAAAAGATTGTACCGGGTATAGAAAAAGGTAGATATATAGGTATAACTGCATCAGCTAAAGTTGGTAAATCAAAGCTTGCTGACTTTATGTTTGTTTATGAATCAATTTTCTTTGGTATAGAACATCCAGATTTCAAGTTTAAAGTTTTGTATTTTACTCTTGAAATGAGTCCTGAATCGAAATATCTTGAGTATTTAAGTCATTTACTCTACAGACTTGACAACATTGTTATTTCTCCTACAGATTTAAAAAGTGTTGATAATAAAAAACCAGTTCCTCAATATATTTTGGACAAATTAAATTCAGATTTGTATCAAAGGTATATAAAGTATTATGAAGAACACGTTGAATATTACGATACAGTTTCAAATCCAACGGGTATTAATAAGCTTTGTAGAGAATATGCTGATAAACATGGTAAATATAACCATATAACTTATGAGGTTGTTAATGATGTAACAGGAGAAAAAGAAACAAGAACTAAACTTGACCCTGATAATCCTTATACCCCAGATGATGAAAATGAATATCGTATAATTATTATAGATAATGCTGCAAACCTAACTACTGAAAGTGGTATGAATATGAGAGAAACTATTGATAAACTTTCAAAGTATTGTATCACTTTAAGAAATCAGCTTAACTATATAATTGTACTTGTACAACATCAATCTTTAGCATCTGAATCTTTAGAAGCACAAAAGCTTGATGCTATGAAACCCTCAGCTGGAAATCTTGGTGACGCGAAAACGACTGTTCGAGATTTAGATATGCTAATTGGCTTATATTCACCATTTAAGCATAACAAAAAATCATACGAAGGTTATGATATAACTAAACTTAAAAATTATTCACGTTTTATGGAAATAATGGATGATAGAAATTATGGTGCAAATCAGAATATTTGTCCTCTATTTTTCAATGGTGCATCATCTTTCTGGTCTGAATTACCAAGAGCTGATGATACTGTAGCAATGAACGCTGTATATAGTTATATCGAAAGTTTAGAAAAGAAAAAGATAGAAAAAGTGTTTTTCAATTTTATAAAAAGAATATTTAAAAAGAGTTAACAATGGCTAATGTAACAATTATTTTGGGAAAAAGTGGAAGTGGAAAATCCAGTTCCATTAGAAATCTTAACCCTAAAGAAACTGTAGTTATTAATCTTCTTAAGAAGAGACTTCCCTTTAAAGGAAGTTCCACAGTTTATAATGAAGCAAATAAAAACTTGTTCAACATTGATGATTATTCTCAGATTGTTAATTATCTTAATGGAATGAGTCAAGGTGCTCCACACATTAAGAATGTTATTATAGATGATGCAATTTATACAATGCGTAAAGAGTTCTTTAAGAGGGCAAAAGAAGTAGGCTACGGTAAAACAGCTTAATTTTTTATTAAGCCTATTGTTTTAAGTAAAAATATAGTGTATATTTGTAATATAATAAAATTATTACAAATGCCTAAATTTATAAAATCTAAATATTTAGAATTAAATTTAAAAATTCCAAAACTAATTAATGAAGGGAAGACTATAAAAGAAATGTCTAAAATTTTAAACATTTCTATATCAGCAATTAATAGAAGATGTAAAGAATTATCACTTAGTGTACCTAATCATCATAACGCTTTAAAATTTGATAATACCGTTTTCGATTGTATAGATTCAGAAGAAAAAGCATATTGGTTAGGTTTTCTCTATGCTGATGGAAATGTACACAGTTCTTCTAATATCGTTTCAATCTCTTTAAAAGGAGATGATATTGAGCATTTGCAGAAATTTAGACAATTTCTTAAAGCTGTAGCAAGTGTAAAAATGGGAAAAGTACAATTAAATAACAAAGAATATAAAATTTGTAATTTTTCCGTTTGTAATAAACATTTTAAACAACAACTTGCTAATTTGGGATGTGTTCCTAAAAAATCATTAATTTTGCAATTTCCATCATTAGATGTATTCCAACGTAAAGAATTGGTTTACGATTTTATTCGTGGATATATAGATGGTGATGGATGTTTAACGTTTTCAAAAAATGGAAGACTTCAATTAAGTCTTGCTGGAACAAAAGAATTTTTAAATGGGGTATTGTCTATATTTCCAAATAAATTTTCTATGTATAAACCGAAAAACGTTAAAAACAATGTTTGGATTTTATCAAATTGTGGTGCAAACGCAGACGATGTTACATACACATTATATGCAAAAGCTACAACATTTTTACAAAGAAAATACGATAGATTTGCCGTTCTGAATCGTAAGGTTCAGAATAATTACGGAGCAAAAACGGTGAAAGCTGAGATGCCAACACCGTGCTAACTAATCAGATTACGAAAGGCTAATTAGTAGTGTAGAGCGTAGAAAGTGAATAAATATAATCTTTCCAAGAGTGTTCCGCACCCTATTTTTATATAGGGTGAAAATGTACGCCGAACTTACACAAAAGAAAGTGTAAGAATGTGAGGATAAAAAGCTTCACAGATAACAATATTGAAATTCACCGAGATAGCGCAGCATTTTCAGCAGATTATTTCCACTTGTGAAAATATGCGTGATGATATGAATGTTTTTTTACTTCTTCATAGTGAAGAAATTCAAAGTGATAAAATTACTACAGGGTTTAAAGTAAGTACCATTGGTCAATTACTTGACAATCAGTATAATCCTATTGAAGTTGTTCCTATTGTTCTTTACGCTGCTATTAAGTATGATGATAAAGGTCAGGCAAGCTATGGATTTTATACTCACGCTTGTAAAGAAGGAACTGTAGAAATTCCTGCAAAAAGTCCCGATGGAATGTTTACAGAAGATTTTATTCCCAACGATCTTCAGTTTGTTGTAACCAAAATGAATGAATATTATAATTAAGGTTAATACCTAAAAAAAAAACACAATTATTAACAAATTAAACACACAAAAATTATGTCTAAAATTATTCCTGCACTTCAGTTTGTTGTTATCAGTAACACTGCAAAGGCTGTTTCCAAGATTCAGTCCAAGGTTGATAAGTTAAATGCTCAGATTGATGAGCTTGAGGCTCTTAAGGCTGAAAGAGATAGTCTTGAAGCAAGTATAAAGAATCTTGAGGTTGGTTGTATGGCTCTTACTGGCGGTTATACTTCCAGTCAGCTTCTTAGGAAGATTGTTGAGAAGCCCGCAGAAGGTGAAGAAGGAAAGAGAAGTAAGACTGTCTTTATTCCTGTAGAGGATGTTCTTCAGGAAAACGCTGATGGTTCTTATACCATTCTTGACCGTGTAGAAGCAGAGCCTGAGATTGCAACAGCTGATGCAACTCACGATGAAGAGTAAGAGACGAAACAAGTATCTTACTAATTTCTTTTATTTATTATTTAAAAATTTAAAATTTATGGCATTTGGAAAAGGCTCAGTTGTATCTGAGAATAGTTTTAATTATTTTATTGGATATGACAACTTCAAGATTCATGGAGTTAATATGTCCAAGGAGGAACTTTCAGCACTTTATGGTAGAACCGTAGAAAAGGATAGAGTGTTTACCCGTGAAATAGATATTAATGGTGTAAAGACTCCTGCCGTCAATCTTGAATTTACAGTTTCTACAGTTATTGAAGGTGCTGAACGTTTCTTTAATCTTCGTTATAGTATCACCAGAGCAGCTGTTACTAATGCTGAAGGAACAAAAGTAAAAGTTATTGATGAGTATGGTAGAACTGCTTGGGCTTCCAATGAAGAAGCTAAGAATCACGTTATTCCTACTTATAGTAACGGTCCTGCAAACATTACTGCCAATTACAGACCTCTTTACCGTGGTGAAGAACAGCTTACCATGATGCTCAAGAGTTATCTTGGTATTCCTTCTGTTGAAGTTTGGGGAGAAGTTGACGGTAAGAAGAAGGTTGTTGGAATGATTGAAAATCCCAAGCTTGCTGAAGCAAGGCTTGCAAAGATTGAAGATTATTTCAAAGGTGATGTGAGTGAGCTTAAAGAGCTTCTTACTTATCAGCCTGAAAATAAGATTGGTTTGCTTATGGGTGTTCAGACTGATGATCAGAACAGAAAGTGGCAGACTTTCTTTATTGAATTCCCTATGAGAGCTAATTCTGGTACTCAAGCTGTTCAGAAACTTGCAGTAGAACTCAAAGCAAGAAAAGATGCTGGAGCTTATGCTAATGTAGAATTTGAGATTTGTCCTCTTAAGAAATATGAAGAGAAGCCTTCAAATTTTGCAACACCTGCATCTAATCCTTTTATTCCTAATGCACCTGAAGCTGCACCCGCATCAAATCCTTGGTTTCAGCAGTAATTATGAATAGTGGTTTTGGTAGAGGAAAGCCTGTTATTGATTTAAAAGAGGCAATATCAAAAATAAGTAGTGAAGCTTTGTTGGAACAATATTTCGGTATTACTGAAATACCTACAACAATAATTTCACCTTATAGACTTGACAATCATCCTTCTTTAAGTATATATTATAATAGTGCTGGAAAAGTATGTTTTAAAGATTTTGGTACTGGAGATTATGGAAGTATCATAGATTTGCTTGCCAAAGTTTGGAACAAATCTTTTGAAGATACAGTTCTTGAAATCCTTAAGAACAATCCTGTCAAGACAGTCTTTTCTCTACCAAAAGCCAAAACTCCAAAGCATATCAATTCATCTTCTGATATTCAAGTAAAAATAAGAAAATGGAAAGATTATGATTTGGAATATTGGGAAATGTATGGAATATCCTTGAAATGGCTTCAATTTGGTGAAGTTTATCCCGTTTCAAGGATATTCTTTACAAATTCTTTTGGTGAGACAAAAATTTTTCCAGCTGATAAATATGCTTATTGTTATGTTGAAAGAAAAGATGATAAAGTCACATTGAAAATTTATCAGCCTTTCAGCAAGACAAACAAATGGATGAATAAACACAATGCTTCTGTGTGGGATTTGTGGACACAATTACCAGAAACGGGTGATAAGCTAATCATCACTTCTTCAAGAAAAGATGCGTTATGTCTTTGGGAAAATACAGGAATTCCCTCTGTATCTCTTCAAGGAGAAGGATATATACCAAAAGAACATGTCGTAAATCAATTAAAACACAGATTTAAAAAGATTTACGTTCTATACGATAATGATTTCAAATCTGAAACAAATTGGGGAAGAGAACACGGAAAGAAGCTGTGTGAAACTTTTGATTTGATACAACTTGAACTTCCTGAACATCTTGGAAGTAAAGACCCTTCAGATTTAGTAAAGAATCACGGAAGACAATTTTTAAATAAAACAATTAACAAATTAATTAATGATACAGAATTTCATTAAATCAGATGTTGAAACTATTGGAGATATACAAAGCAATAAAGTTCAAATAGATTCAGCAAACCTTGATTTTATTACTCAGATTCTATCATCAAACCTTTATTCACAGCCTTTGCAGTCATTTTTGAGAGAAATTCTGTCAAATGCAGTAGATTCACATAAGGAAGCTGGTACTACAGACCCTGTGATTCTTGATATTGGTGTTGAAGGTTCAAAGCCTTATATAAGAATACAAGATTTTGGAACAGGTATTTCTCCTGAAAGATTTGACAAAATTTATAGATATATAGGTTCTTCAACTAAAAGAGAAAGTAATAAATATATAGGTTTCTTCGGTTTGGGACGCTTTGCAAGTCTTTCCGTATCAGACAGTTGCTTCATTACAAGCTGTTATGAAGGCGTAAAAACCAAGTATGCTATGTATAAAGATGGTCTCTCTATTAAGATTGACCAAATCAGTTCTGTAAAAACAGATGAGCACAATGGTGTAGAAGTTCTTGTATATGTTTCGGATCTTAGCAGGATTTATGAAACGTTGTACATGATGCAATTATTTGAAGGTGTATATCTTAACGTTGACCATCGGGCAATTAACTATTATGTAAAAAACGACTTATACAAATATAGTCCTGAAATTTGTATAGATACGTTTAATAACAAAATCAATCAAACGTATAAAACTTTTTCTTTGTGTAAGTATCTTTCAAACTCTTATTCAAATTTATTTGTTAGTGTTGGAGGTGTCATTTATCCAATAAATGAAAGTTATTTACCGGAAAAATTCAAACTTTTCAGAGAAAAAATTTCTTATACTTGGAGTATAGTACCAACAGTTCCTATAGGTAGTGTTACCATGACTCCTAATAGGGAACAACTGTTATACAACACAGAAACTGTAAGAGTTATCAGAGAATGTTTTGAAAATGCTTGGAATGAAATCAAAGAATGTGTTTCAAATTCTTTTGATGAAGATGTTTCAACAAATTTAATATGGTTTGGTCAACTTATAAAAGAAGATGATATACCTTTTAAACTTGCAAACGCTAAAGGTGATATCGTGTCGTTAACTATAAAGCCTGAAGATTTTATAGATACCTTTACAGTCTTTAATCAAACTTTAAAATGTTCTGAAAGACAAAAGCTTGGACAGTATCTTAACAGTATAACTATTGCTGAAGTAAGAAATCTTAAACAACCTAATCATAAGAATTTTAAGAAACCTACAACATCAGATTACGAGAATTTCAAAGCTTTCAGATATTTGATTGCACAAAATGTTCAATATTTTACACAAAATGGTATCATTCTTAAAGGGCTGATAAAGGCATATCTTGCAGATCAATACAGTTATGCTAATGTTGCTTTGCTTAAATTTGTTTCAAAAGATTTTCTTTTAAATCTGTTTCATAAAACTTTCAGAAAAGAAACAAGAGTTTATAGAAGAATTGCTTTTGAGTTGTGGAAGCAGGCTGTAAAAGAGACTGAAGATATATCAAAACTTGATATTCCTGATTGGTTTGTTGCAGAGTATGAACAGCAGAAAGGAGTCAAAAAATATGAGAAAATAAATTATCCTTTTTCTCGTCTTATTGGAGATACATTTAAAAGATGTAGAATACAAAGTTTTGATGATTTTAAAAAAGGTTGTATTGTAATAGGTGGTACTTATCTTGAAGAAACGTTGTTAACTTCTTTATATCGTTGTAAGGAGTTGTTAAAGTGGTTATTTGACAAATATACACTTCCTGTACATTTTATAAAATTTAACAAGGGTTGTGAAGGACTTATAGAAAGTTGTGAAAACGGAATAATGATTTCTGAATTATTCACAGATGAAGCTATATTACAACGATATAAAGTTTTATACGATTTCTATAAAGATGGTTCTTTCAAATGGGTAACACAACTTGAAAGTTGTTATGTATATGCTAAAAAAGTTTTTGGAGGTCAAATTATTGACAAGCTTTTAAAAATTAGTAGAGCATATATAGATATGTCAACTCCCGGTGCAGCTTTATTCAAGCCTTTTATTTCAAAAGTAGAAACAGATGAAGGTTTGAAAGAAACTTTTGAAGAATATCAGAAATATGGAAAACGTATATCACTTTTATCAATTTTATCAGACGAAAGTCATATAAATTTGGTTATAAGCATATTCAATTGTTGCGAAACTGACAATCTTGTTAAAGAAGTTATAGATTGTAACGGTTATAAATTAATTAAAAATACAGAAGAAAATTCTACAGAAAATGATTAAAAACGCTATCAAAACCAGCACTTTTTTAAGTGTTACTCTTGAAGATGGGACTGTTTTATTTAGAGCAGACCCTACTCCTGAATTTTACGCAGAAGTAATGGCTTGTAAGGATGATAATCATATTATCGAACTGTTTGGTATTGACGTAGATAACAATCTACCTAAATGTTCAGATGAACTTATAGCTGTTGCTAAAGGTGTTGAAGAATCAAAATATCTTAAAATTCAGGGTGCTACCTGTACAATACCTTCTATTTCTGAACTTTCTGTTCCTCAAGATTTTGCAGAAGAAATTCTTAAGGCTGAAAGAGAAGGAAATGAGTCTTTGTTGCAGACATATCTTAATTTCTGGACTCTTGTTTCCCTTAATCCAAACAGTAATGTAAGAGACAATATCTTCTGGTTTATCAGAAGATGGAATATCAGAATTACGAAATCTGGGTTGCTTGTCACTTATAGAAATGCAGATTTCAAGAAAGAAGGAAATTTTCCGAAAGAATTTGTTGAACTTGTAACAAAAGATTATCTGCGTATCAAGGAACAAAAGAAAGGTCCAAAGAGTTTTCATTATCCTCTCTATGATGAAGAAAATGGAGATTTCGAGAATATTTATGTGGAAGATTTAAAGCTTCACAAGATTGAGGATAAAGAGAATTTTGATGGAACAACTCTTGCAGAACTTTATGAAATGGTAACTGCACCTGTTGATACTACTGTATTTACAGACCATCATTCTCACACATTTGATATCAGAATTGGCACTCCTGTTTCTATGCCAAGAGAAAATACTGACCAAGATAGCAATGTCAGTTGTAGTAGAGGGTTACATGTCGCTGCTACCCAATGGCTTCAAAACAATTATTTCGGTGATACAGGTCTTGTATGTTTAGTTAATCCTGCCAATGTTGTCGCAATTCCTGTTATTGATGATTACGGTAAGATGAGATGCTGTGAATATCTTCCTATCGCTATTGCAGAATGGACTGAAGATGGACATATCAAGGAGTGTATAGATACTCATGGTTTTGAGGATGGTTATCTTATTGATTATTCTGGTAAAGTGAATAATGAAGATGTAGATAACTATACTCTTAATTACATAAGAACTGTTGGTATTGACAGGCAAGCTATTGCAGATAAGATTTTTGCTATAGCTAAAGAAAACAATAATGAACAGTAAAGAGTTCTTTGGTGATTGGTCAAAGGTTATACCGTTTGAAGAGCTTGATAAGCTTTTGCCTCAGCTTAATGAGTTACTTCAAACGGTAACTCTTTGTCCTGAACCAAAATTGTTATTTCAATGTTTTAAACAATGTGATTATAATAAACTGAAAGTTGTATTTTTAGGTCAATCACCTTATCATCAAAAAGGTGTTGCAACTGGTTTATGTTTTGCCAACAAGAAAGATACTAAAAAGTTATCTCCGTCGCTACAAAAATTAAAAGATGCTGTTGAACTTTATTGTACTGACGATTTGCCTTTCTCTACAATTGATGAAGTGTTCCCTACTCTTGAGAGTTGGGCAAATCAAGGTATTTTAATGTTAAACAGTTCTCTTACAACACAACTTGGAGATACTGGAGGACATTTTCTTTTATGGAGAGGATTTGTTCAAAAATTACTTGAAAATATAGCAAAGGATAAACCCGATACAATATTTGTTTTGTTTGGTAATATAGCACAAAGTTTTAGTTTGTTTATTAAAAAATATAACTATATTTGTGTACCTCATCCTGCATACTGTGCAAGAGAAGGTAAAGATTTACCAAACTTTTTCAAAGAGATAGACGATTTGATGCTTAAAAAACAACAAAAGTTAATATACTGGATATAAAATGAAAAAGAAGAAAACTTATTTTTACAATAATGTACCTATTGAATTAGGTACAGCTTATGATGTAACTTCTGTAAAGAATGGTCAAACCAAGAGGATATGGGGAAACCATCTTACTGAATTTCTTGCTGATTATCTTGTAAGTGAAGGACTTCTTGAAGTTAAAGAAGAAAGTCAAGAGCTTTCGTTCAGTGAATGTCTTAAAACTATAGACCACGATAATACACGCCTTAACAATGTTATTTCTTACCTTTATGATGTTTCACCTATTCACGGTCTTGAAATAGCTCTTAAAGCCTTTAGCAATGTAATGACTAAAGACGTTGACAGGCATTATTTTCCAAACGATTTTTGGTGTGTAGATAAAACCGATGGAGTGGTTAAAAGGTTTTATGCAGATACTATAGAAGATGTTAAAAATCTTGCTTGGTTTGCTTCAGCTGAAGATGCTGTTTATGCCTGCGAACACATGCCAAATCTTTATGAAAAAGCTATAGGTCATAAGCCTAATGGAGAACAAGAAGATTAAAAACGCTAAATCTTCAACTTATCAAGAAATTAAGTTTAGGAGTAAGTCTGAGGAAAGAATCTATAAAAAGCTTCTTTCCTTGGGCTTTTCTCCTTTATATGAACCTGACACTTTTATTCTTTTTCAAGATTTCAGACCAGAAAAAACATATTTTTATGAAGGTGTACCACAAGTAACAAAAAAGGGTGGAAATAAAGCTTTAATGTCTTGGAAATATACACCAGATTTCAGGCTGGATTTTGAAGAATACAAAATGTACATAGAAGTTAAAGGTTTTGCAAATGATTTATGGCCATATAAAAGAAAACTTTTTCTCAAACTTCTTGACAGTTATAAAAACTGTTATTTCTTTGAAGTAAAAACTATAAGAGGGTTGGAAAGAAGTTTGGAAGCAATGAAATCTATATATAATGGGAACACAAACTCTAACCAAGATTCAAAATCTGATAAAATATCTTCCTGAAAAAGATATAATTCATGCTAACAAGTTTTTAAAGCTTCGAGATTTTGACAATCTCAAAGATTTGGTTGATTCGTCTATAATTCGTATAAAGAAAAGTAGAAAAACGAACAATCAAAAATATCTTGATATAGATTTGGAAAAACTTGAAGAACTTTACAATGAAATTGTTATCTATTGGAGTTATCTTGATGTCAGTGAATTTGATAATTCAGAAGATAATGGGGATGAATTTCTTGATTTTGAAGAAGTAGAATATTATTAAGATGAAATCACTTAAAGATATATCGTGGCAAGTAGATGAACCTACTTACCGCGAAGACCCAGCGTATAGTTATTCAACAATATCAAAGTTTCAAAAAGAAGGTTTTGAACATCTTGATACATTGTTTGATAGAGTTGATACCCCTTCTTTACTTTTTGGAAGTATGGTTGATACACTTGTTACAGATAGTGAAGAAGAATATAACAATAAGTATTTTGCAGCAGTATTTCCTGAAGTAAATAACGATTTCAAGCCTCTCATTCAAACTATAAAAGAGGAAAGAGGTGATGTAATTACATCACTTTATCAGCTTTCAAATGAAACAATTGTAGAATATCTTGACAGGTTTGGAATTTATCAGAATAATTGGAAAATTCAGACAAAAGCTGATAAAGTTAGAGAAGCCTGTGAAGCATATTATAAGCTTTTGTTCCTTTCAGAAGGTAAAACGCTTGTTACATCTGAAATGAATGATGATGCTCACGCTTGTTTTAAGGCTTTAAAGGAGTCTGAAGCTACCAAGTGGTACTTCCAGTCAGATAATCCTTTTGATGGCATAGAAAGGCTTTATCAGCTTAAATGGAAAGGAGAATATGAAGGTATTTCCCTAAGGTGTATGCACGATTTGCTTATTGTGGACCATACGAACAAAACAATTCTTCCATGTGACCTTAAGACTAGTAGTCATTTAGAATATGACTTTTACAAGTCTTATGTTCAGTGGAATTATCAGATACAGAACAATTTATACTCGTATCTTTTAAAGCAGAATATTGAAAAAGATGAATATTTTAAGGACTTTAAGATACTTCCTTATAGGTTTATAGTTGTAAATCGAAAAGAACTTAATCCTAAAGTTTGGGAAGTTAACGGTCCTATGCAGTGGAGCGAAGTAGATTTTACAATAGGAGAGATAGAATTCAGAAACTGGAGAAATATTGTAAAAGAGTTGCATTATTATATGACACATCCTCAAAAATCACCTATTGGGATTAAAGAGAATGAGCCAAATTCATTAGTGGAATGGATTAAAACATTAAAGAAATGAAAATATATGTAAGAAAGAAAACAGAAGCTGCAATTCTTCCAATCTCCGTACCAAAAGGAGATTGGGTAGATTTAGCTACACCATATCAGGTTAAAATAGACAGACCTGAAATTACTTCCAGTAGAAATGGAGAGAAGACAAAAATACTTTTTGACGATTTTCTTGTAGATTTTGAAATTGCTATGAAACTTCCTAAAGGTTTTGAAGCAGTTGTATTACCAAGAAGTAGCACTTATAAAAGATATGGAGTGCTATTAAGTAACTCTCAAGGCGTGATAGATAACTGTTATTCAGCAAATGACGATACTTGGAAAGCTTTACTTATAGGAATGAGAAATGTAAACATTCCTGCTGGTACAAGGATTTGTCAGTTTAGAATACAATTGTCTCAAAAAGCTACAATTTGGCAAAAGTTGAGATGGTTGTTTAGCAACAAAATAGAATTTGTTGAGGTTAAAGACCTTGGCAATAACAATAGAGGAGGTTTCGGTAGTACCGGAAAGTAAGACATGACATTGTTTACTATACTCTTTATAGCTGGTGTGATTGTTGGATTTTTGTGCTTGTATTTTTCAGGAGCTTTAAAAAAGTGTAGTACTGTAGTTTCTTTTGCAGAAGACTATAAGAAATGTAATCTTGTCATACTAACTTTATATTGGAGGAACAAACCTCTCAACTTTATTGTTGATACTGGAGCTACTTCATGTTATATAAGTCAACGTTTTATAAATGAAAATCAAATAGTATCAAGTAAAGCTTTAACTATAGAACATTCAGATTTTAGTGGTAATCATACTACTGAAACATCTATTGTTGAACTTATATTACAAGGAAGAAACTCAATTTATACACAAGAGTTTTATGTTTGGGATACAAACTTTGAAGATTCTGAAAATGAGCTTGGAAAACCGATTCATGGAATTCTTGGAGGTGATTTTCTACATAAAAATTATCTACATGTAGATTATAACAAATATCAAATATACACAAAGAAAAATTAATATGATAGTCAGAGGTTTACCTGTAGAAGTTTTTGATATTGAAGTATTTAAAAATTGTTATAGTTGTACAATTTATAATACTGAAACCAAAGAAACTTTTGTTTTTGAAATATCTAAAAGAAGAAATGACAGTAAAAAACTCGTAGAGCATTTCAAAAACCAAAATATATTATTCTGTGGATATAATAATAAACATTACGATGATCCAATCAATAACTTTATCATTCTTAATGCAGAAACAATACCTGATGATTATCTTTTAATTTGTAAAACAATATCACACCTTAGTGATACCATAATAAATTCTGAAGATTCAAGTTCTTGGAAAGAATGGAAATATGCAAATTGTTATAAATCTTTTGATTTACTTACAATGCTGTTTTCCAGCAAATTAAGGGTTGGATTGAAAGAAATGCAAGTAACTATGCACTATCCAAATGTTCAGGAGTATGAAGGTGATTTTACCAAAGAACTTCCTGAAGACGAGATAGACAATATGCTCAAATATAATCTTAACGATGTAATGAGTACTGCAAAATTGCTTGAATTGTGTGAAAAGGACATAAGATTAAGAGAAAATATTGAGAAAGAGTTTGGTATTGATGTAATGAGTAAAGATGGTATGACCATCGGTGTTGAAATCCTTAAAACAAAATATCTTGAAAAAACAGGTAAATCTTGGTGGGATATCAAAGGTTTGAGAAGTCCTTGTGAGTACATAGCACTTAAAGAAGTAATATTTCCTTTTATTTCCTTTAAGATGCCTGTACTCCAAAGACTTCTTGAAGAAATGAAGCAACAGGTAGTAACTCCCGGAAGAAAAGGTTATGAAAAACATTTTCTTTTAGATGGTGTTGAAATAACAGTGGGGGTCGGGGGCATCCATTCACGTAATGATCCAGAAACAATAATACCAAAAGAAGATGAGAGATTGTTAGATAGCGATGTAAATTCGCTATATCCTTCATTAATAATAAGTTATAAGCTTGTACCGCCACATTTAGGAGAAGAATTTCTTGAAGTCTATGGAGGAATAAGAACTGAGAGACTTTATGCAAAACATCATCCTGAAATTCCCGGTAATAGTGTAAAAAATACAACATTAAAACTTGCATTGAATGGGGCTTCAGGTCAGTATCAGAACCAATATAATTGGATGTATGCTCCCAAGGAAGTAATGAAAATCCGTATGAACGGCCAACTTTTATTACTTATGCTTGCAGAAAGATTAATCTTGCAAGGTGCTCATATTAAGCAACTTAACACGGATGGAATTTTGTACACAATACCAAAATCAGTCAATCTTGATACTATTCTCAAAGAATGGGAAGACTTAACCAAACTTACTCTTGAAACAGAAGAATATGAAGCTTTTTATCAGTTTGCAATTAATGATTATCTTGCAGTAGGTAAAGGCTATTCAGAAACAAAGAATCCAAAACTTCTTAAATATAAAGGCTTGTTTATTGAAACAAATTCTCTTGGTAAAGGTATGGCTCCTCCCATTATAGCAAAAGCTATCAATGAACATTTGTTGACTGGAAGAGACATAAGGGAGATTGTTACTTCAAGTAAAGATATCAATGATTTTCTTACTTATCAGAAGATTGACAAGAAGTTTTCAGCAGAATATAACGGTAAAATAGTAAGCCATATTAATAGATATTATGCAAGTACAGATGGATATCATTTGTTCAAATGTGTAAAAGAAACAAAAGAACAAGAAGTACCAGCTGTAATTCTTCATTTTAAAAACGGAGAATGTAAGAAAGTACCTCAGACAGATATAGAACCTAATGGAAAATACTGGTACAATCCTGAAGTTTCAAACATTGAGTATGGAGGATATAAAATCAGCATACCTAAAGACTCAAGACATGATTATGAAGATATGTTGAAAGCTTCTGGTGTTACTATTGTAAACAATCTTGAAGATATAAAAGAATTCCCAAATAATATCAATTATAGCTATTATATAAACGAAGTACAAAAAATTGTATCTTCTCTTAAAGAAGTTCAATTGTCTTTGTTTTAAAATTGCTATATTTGTAAAAATTTGAGTAGGTATGAGTGAACAAGTTAATCATCCTTCATATTATAAATCAGGAGGAAAAGAATGTATTGATGTGATGTGTGAAGAATTTGGTATTGAAAAAGTTAAAGCTTTTTGTGAGTTAAACGCTTTTAAATACAAATTCAGAGCAGGACACAAAGAAGGAAATTCATTTGAACAAGATATGAATAAGGCAGCTTGGTATGAAAACAAGCTTGCAGAATTATCAACGTTAAATTCATTATAATGGTTTTATCAAACGAACAATCAATTGAAAAACTTACGGAAGGTGTTGACCTTATCTGTAATATTGTAAAGGCAACTTTTGGTCCCAGAGGAAAGAATATCATTCTTTTTGATGGGGCTGATAAGCCTTTTATGACTAAAGATGGTATTTCAGTAGCTAAACACGTTTATTCTGAAGATCCAGCAGTACAAGCTGCTGTAGAAATTGTAAGACAGGCGTCAGAACAAACTGCTGAAAAAGGTGGAGATGGTACTACATCAAGCCTTATTTTAGCTCAAGCTTTCTTTAAGTATGGTCTTCAATGTCTTAAAGACAAGACTTATACAATGCTTGATTTAAAGAAAGAATTTGCTGAAGTAAAAGAAATTATAAACAAAGAACTTGAACGTTTAGCACTACCAGTAGAATTCAGTCAGGAATCCCTTGCAAACATTGCAACAATTTCTACAAACAATGATACAAATCTTGGAAATCTTGTTGCAAACGCATATATGCTTGCTGGTAAAGAAGGTGTTGTAAAGGCTGAACTTACAGAATCTTTTATTACAAAAACAGAACTCCAAAAAGGTGCAACATATAAACTTGGTGTAGCTGATAAGTATTTCTTTAATTCTGCAACAAAGGCTGAATGTAATTATGAAAATTGTCTTGTATTTCTTTATAACAATCAGGTAAAGGATATAGACAATATAAGACCTGCAATAATTAAAGCTGCACAAAGTAAAACACCAATTGTTATTTTTGCACATGATTTTTCAGAACTTGCATTAACCCAGTTTTACACAAACAAAGCTAAAGGACTTCTTGAAGTTGTACCAATAAAACTGTTTGGTTTTGAAGGGCATAAAAAAGATTTACTTGCAGACCTTTCTGCCCTTACTGGAGGTGAGATTTACGATAATAACAAACTTGGTAATTTTGAACCAATTCTTGGTTTTTGTAATAAAATAACTTCAAACCTTATTGATACTTGTATTTTTGTAGAAAATACAACAGAAGCTTTTGAACAACATATAGAAAAGCTTACAAAAATAATGGAGAATGAAGATGTTCCAGCCCTTAAAGCTCTTTATCAAGATAGGATAAACAGTTTAAGAGGCAACATTGCAACTATTTTTGTTGGGGGTATTACTGCTGTAGAAACAAAAGAAAAGTTTGATAGAATAGAAGATGCCATTTGTGCTGTAAAAGCTTCCCTTGAAGAAGGTATAGTAGCAGGTGGTGGTTCTACTCTTGCACAAATTTCAAATGTTTTGGATGCAAAATATGCCCTTACCAAGACTTGTTTGTGGGCACCATTTAAACAGCTTTGTATTAATTCTGATTTAGAGTTTACAGAACTTCAAAAATATGCTCTTGATCACGGTTATGATTTCTATTATGAAGAACCGGCAGATTTGTTAGATAATGGTATTGTTGATCCTAAAAAGGTTATAAGACTTTCTGTAGAAAATGCCATTTCTGTAGCTTTGGCTTTATTGACAACCGAAGGAATTGTAAGATAATGATTGTGATTTGCTTTCTTTTTGTATTTTTGATATATCTCACAACAATAAAGTAAAATGGAACAGGAATATTCAGATTCAAGAACAAGAGAAATTACTGTAACAGCTTCAATGACTATAAGTAAAGACTTTAAAATCTTTGTACCTCAACATTATGGTTCTGAAGATGTAATGGAATCTTTTGAGGATAGTGTCATAACACCTGTAAAATTGGCAGAAATTATAAACGACCTGTTTAAAAATCGTAATTTTCCAAAGGATTTAGGTCGTAAATTAACTTATGCTATCTCAGATGCAAAAGATTGGCATATAGATGAACTTGAAGTAATTGAAAATTAAATAAAATGATTGGTATGTGTTTGTTTGTTGTCCTTCTCATATTAATGGGATGGGCAGCAGTAGTTCACGAAGATAAAAACAACAATAAATTTGGAGGAGCATACTAAATGAATAATCACGAAGAATATTTAAAAGTTAAATGGCCTGATTATCAGGACTATCAAGATTATGCAGATAGAGAAGGGGAAACTTCTTTTATGGAAGCTTCTACTGAATCAAACGCTATATTTATTGAAAAACAGTGGTATGAAAGAGCAACAACTGCTATAAGAAGAAAAAAGATGCTTGCTCAACCGGGAGTATTTCATTTTAAATGTGCTCCTTCAATTGAAGCTGGGCTTGTTCCTGATACAATAGAAGGTCAATACAAGCTTATAAGTAACGGATATACGTCTGTTATAGCGAGAGGAAGCCTTATTGAAGGTTTTAGTATTTCTGGTGGTCCAACGCTTAATGTTGGAGATACTCTTCCTTTCACAGATATAAAAATTGTCCATATTATGCAGATTGACAAAGATATTATTGTTGTAACAGATAAATAGTATGTTAAAAGCTAAACACGTTTATCACGGAGACATCAAACCTGAACCCAATACAATTTTTGTCTTTGGTTCAAATCCTGAAGGAAGACATGGTGCAGGGTCAGCAAGAGTTGCTATGATGCATTTTGGAGCTGTTTATGGCAAGGGAGAAGGGTTACAGGGTAATTCCTATGCTATACCCACTATAGACCTTAGAAAACGGGGTTTAAGGAACATTTCTGAGGTAGATATATTCAACAGTTGTTACAAAATGTATGTAACTGCAAATATGCTTAAGAGCTATACTTTCAAAGTTGCTTACAGAAGTAAAGCTGATGAGGCTACACTTTGTGGTTATACTGGTAAAGAATTGTTTTTAATCTTCTTGGCTGCTTACGGTAAGTTTTGTGCTGATTATAACACAACGCTTGATAATATTCAGTTCAGTGAAGAATGGAGTAACATAGAATTGTAATCAGTTTTAACGATTATAATTCAATTTCTTTTTACAATTAGTGCTTTAAGTTTAAGGGAGTAGGTGGTAAAACACTTGCTCCCTTAATTTTTTGTTAATTTAATTGTCTGTATAAAATTTTGTTTCTATTTTTGTCTTTGTTGATTATAATTTAAGATTATGGCTACTAATCCAGTATTCTGTTCTATTCCTACACAAGAGTTCAAAGAAAGAGCAGAACAAGTTAAAAAGAAATATCCCAACCTTTTAGATGGCAACATTGAATCTATTATAAATTGTTGTTCTCTCGGTCTTACCAATGGTAGAAGAGGTTCTATCCCTACTATGAATGAGATTGAAGACTACATGAAAGGTAGAAGAGTTGCAGACTTCAATGTTACTGAAGAGGAGCAAGATATAATGAATCGTGCCATTGAAAATGGTACTTTTATGAAAGCTCCTAACGGTGAAGATACCAAACTTACTGTAAAACAGTGGTTACAAGTTAGAACTAAGGCATTTAAAAATTGGTTTGGTGATTGGGAAGAAGTTGCACACGATTGGGATCTAATTCAAAGAAAATTTTCTTTATATGAAAGAGAACAAGAACCAATACGATTTGTTAATAAATACGGAGAAGGAGATGAGAAACCTTTTATAGATGGAACAAAAACACCAAAAGAAAGAACCGTATCGTTTAGAGATAAAGATGGTGCAGATGTAGAAAATGTTGAATTTGTATTTGAAAGTGGGTTAATTTTATCAGAAACTGAATATTTTAAATTAAAAAATCTCAGATATACTGACGGTAGGATTAATGAATTTACTAAGGAGGATGTAGATTCTATTTTAAATACACCGTTAGAAGAGTATCTTAAAAATCATGATAAACGTGCTTCTAAAGTAGTAGATAAGAATGGAGAACCAATGGTAGTTTATCATGGTACAAATCTTGACTTTAATACATTTGAATATGATGAAGACTATAAAAGAGGGCGGCATCTTGTTCACGATTTACACTCTTTCTTCTTTACAACTTCTTATGAAAAAGCTTTAAAATATAAGCACGATAAAGTTATTCCTGCATTTTTAAATATCAAGAATCCCGGATATTCTTCTGTATTAGACGGTTCAAATAAACTTTTACACGAATATGTTGAAAGAGAAAATGAAATAATAAAAGACTCTCAATATGATGGTGCACAATTTATAAGATTTGATAAAGAAGGAGATAATAATGGAGCTACACCCACCTTACAATGGGTAGCAAAACATCCCAATCAAATAAAATCAGCAACAGATAATAGTGGAGAATTCTCTACAGAAAACGATGATATTAGATATAACCAAGAAACACAAGAAGGTAATTATATAGAAGTTATATATAATCATCCCGATGGTAAGAAATATGTTGAAAAAGACAAAAACGGATATAGATTAATAGTTGACAGAAGGCAGTCTTTACAAGATGCTATGGAAGCTGTAAGATTTTTCTTACAGTCAAGAGGATTACCTACAGATTATATAGGTGTAACACCAGATGGACATTTATATGAAAAAACAAGAAAATATCCTCTTGAAGACCAAATTAAAGCTTATGAAGATTCTGATAGCCTGTTTGAAAACGCTAAACAGCAGCAACAAACAATAGAAGTTCTTAATTTTCTTAAAGAAAAAACGGGACTTGAATACAGCTTTATTACTGAAGAGGAAGCTAAAGAAAAATTAAAAAATGAACCAAACTTTACAGAAGAACGTTTGAAAAATACAAACGCTTTTGTTCAGGGTGGAACAGTATTTTTTATAAAAGGTAGAAAGTTAAATGTAGATATTGCTGCTGAAGAAATGTTACACCCTTTTGTAGCATCTATAAAAACATCTAATTCTGAAGCTTTTAACTCTTTGTTAAAAGAAGCGTATAAAGCGTTTCCTGCTCTTACCAAAGCGATTGAGTCAACTTATCTCTCTGATAAAGATGAAGAACTTGTTACTCAAGCTCTTTCAAGAACTTTTAGAAAAGATTATGAAGAAAATCCTAATCATAATTCCATAAAAGAATTGTTTAATAAGTTTTGGAATTATGTTAAGGGATGGTTTAGAAATTCAGGAGATATTCCAATTTTTAACAATACAGATAAACTGTATGCCAAAGACTTAAGTGAAACTATTACGCTTACAAATCTTGCCAAAATCATCAATAGTGAACTATTGTTGGGTAATGCTAATTACATTAACAGAACAGCTTTAAACCAAAATCAGCAACCTATAGATTATGAAGCCCAATATGAAGCGTTAAATAAATACGTTGAAGAACAAACAGGTATTAAAAATTTTGATATTTATGGTGTAGATTATCTTAACGAAAAAGACAAAAAAACATTTGATGATTTTTCAAAACGTAATTCAAAACTTATCACTACACTGTTTGCTCTTGACTACAGAGTTAACGTTTCTTCTAATGAAGAACCTTCAGATTTAGGTGGAGATGAACGTCATTTTGAAGCGTTAAGTATTATTCGTGAAAATCAAGATTTGATTAATAAAATTATTGGTCAGCAGCAAGCAAAGGAACAGATACAGAATGTAAATGCTCAAAAGTATGTTGATCAATCACAACTTGATGAACAAGTAGCAAGTGTGTTTACTTCTCAACAAAGGGAAGACAGGGTTAATATGCTTGCCAAGTTGTTTAGTAGAACTGCTGATGCTTTAATTAGTAGAAGTGCAGAACCTGTTAAGGATAGAAAAGCTTTTATCATAGCAAATTCTCAAAGGATTTTTGATATTATGAAAGCTTGGTTCAATCCTGAAAGAACTGGACTTACAGATTATCAAAAACAGGAGTTCAAGAAAGTTCTTGATAATTTCCAAGCTTTAATTCAACAGGCAAGTGATAAGATTGCAGTTAATGAAAGTGTAGCTTTTGATTTTATTCTTAACGAGGCTAATGGTGTTAGTTCACAGGATTTAGGTAATACAGACAACGATAATACTGACCCTGAAGCTAATTCATTGGCTCTTAAAGATGGTTGGATGATTAAAGCAAGACAACTTGATTTAAGAGAAACTCTTAGTGCTGAAACAAGAAGAATACTCAACAATATTGTCAGAGTAAGACCTGATGGTAAAATTGATGTTGATGATTTGGGTATTGAAAGATACATTGACCCAGATTATGCTCATCTTACAATTCTTGAAGAAGTAAGCAAGATTACAAAATCTTCAGAGTTTGATGCTGCCATTGAAAGACTTGCTGTAAGACATCCTTGGATGAGATTAATTCAGCAAGAATTCAGAAAGGACCATTCAATTAAGGCAAAGTTCTATCAGGATATGAGAAAAGAACTTGTACCTTACTGGATGAATAGAAACGGTAAGACAAAACAGGTAAATATCAAACCTTCTACTCTCTACATGTTCCAGAATTGGCAAATGAATGAACTTGCAGAAAATAGACTTGATGATGATTCTATCTGGGATGCTACTGGAACACCTTCAAAAGCTGCTACCGAAAAAGGTGCAAAACTTGTAGATAGTATTGAAACTCAACTTAACGATAAAGGTGAAGAATCTGTTGTAAAAGATAATATCAAAACTTTACAGAAGATAGCAAGGATGCTTGGTATCGGTGTAAGTGACAGTACACTTGAAGACAGTTTGTTAAATGTTGTAGATTCTACCAAAGAAGATGAGCCTATATATGGTATTGAACAATTTTTAAGTTCAGCAAGAACTATATTTTCTGGTATAAACGATGAAAAATTCAATATTGGTGCAGAACTGATTACTGATTATTTCAAGTCAGCTTACTACAAGATTGCTGATGTTCTTAACGATCTTCCTGAAGGTGTAACAATCGCTTCTTTCAGAGAAAATGGTAAGAACTATGTATCTTATACCAATCCTTCTTATCTTGGTAAGATGCTTATGTCTATCAAAAGTGAAAACTGGCAAGCTTACATGGAGAAAGAGTTTGGTAGATTCAAGCATTTTAGAAAGAACGGTGTATATCGTATAGATATGTTAAGAAAACTTACAAGTCCGCTTGAAGGTAAGAAATATCGTGCGATGCTTGACAGGAAAGTTGTTCTTCATTATAATGGACGGGAATTTGATGATTGGACTCCTCAGATGTATCTTAGGGAAATGATGGATGAATTCTATTCAGATCCTTCAAAAGAAGGTGGAGATAAGTGGGCATGGTATTATATGCCTTTACTTTCTGATGCTCCTTCTGCTGAATATATAAAGTTTGTAAGATATACTGATGAACCCAATACTTCCGGTAGTGTTGAAGAAAAGATAATTCCAAAACTTGGAGATATTGTAAGACAGGAAATTGACAGAATCAATACAGTTCTTGCAAGAAAAAAGAGAATTGATGCTGGGGAAATACAGCCTATTGCAAACTATGATATAATAGTTGACAAAGATGGTAAAACTAAACTCAACGGAGCCAAGTTTTATTTCTTCCCTAGACTTAATTCTTATGTTGACCCTAACACTGGTAGAACATTCTTACAGGAATATGTTGCAAGACAGCAAGTCAATCAATCTGATGCAGATTTATATCTTGACAGTGTAATTTCTGAAGATGTAAAAGCCGGTTATAAGCAGTTTATACAAGAAAACGGTCTTAAAGATGAATCAAGAAGTAGAGAGTTTTATTACAATAATGCTTTGATGTATGCTCAAACTGTTGAACTTACTACTACAGACCTCGCTTATTATAAAAACTTGAACGATTTCCAGAAAAGATTCAAGGAAGTTTATGCTATGACACAGAGACTTTATCTCAAATCTCCTCTTGGTAAGCCTTCACAAAACGTTGTATATCTTAAAGATATAAAAATTGTATCAAAACTTTATGATGCAGTTAAAGACATTTTTGACAAGGCTTTAAGAGAAGGTAAGATTGATAAAGTAACTCATGATTATGTACTTTCTCAATATAAAAAGATAAACATAGCTGATGCTCAAGGTATAAGAAGTCTTGAATCTTACAGATCAATACTTGATTCTTGTGGTAAATGGACTGATAAAATGGAAGCAGCTTATCAGAATATTACAAGTGGTAAATTTGATATTGCTGATTTCAACGTTCTTTATGAAACTTTGAAACCTTTTACTTTTACACAGACTGCTGTTGACAGTGGTACTAATGAAGGTCTTATAAAGGTTCCGGTACACCATAAAGATTCTGAGTTTGTTCTTTTAAGTATCTACCAAGCAATTGCACAGAACATGGCTCCATCACCTATGATGAAAGCCATTGGTGATTTGTTTGATGGTAAATTCTCACCTAAAGGAGAGAAGATAGATATGGTTCTCTTTGAAAGTGGTGTAAAAGCTGGATTACAAGGACCTATTGATTTATCAGGTGAACATCTTGGATATGATGATTATGCAAAGAGGTTTAGAAAAGGAATAACACGAAAAGTTAATGGTAAACTTGAAATCAATCCGGAAGTAGTACATACAATTGATATGGAAGATTATGGTATTCAGGTTGTATCTTCTGAACACCTTATTGACCATTTTGAAATTATAGGTACTCAATTCAGACGTCTTATTGATTCTGATATTCCTGAAAATACAGTATTTACCATAAGAGGTAAGCAGTTTACAAAGAAAGAACTTCACGATTTATATCAGTCAATTCTTACAGAAAATATACTTGATTCTTTTGAAGATGTAAGAGCTATATTTGATGATACAGAAAAGCTTGCAGACAGACTTCAAAGGGAAATGGCTCAAAGTGGCAGATATACTGATGAAGAAAGAAAGGCTGCAACGCTTATAGAAGGTACTACAGACTTTAACATTCCTCTTTATGACCCGATACAGTCAAGAAGAATGGAACAAGCTCTTAATGCTATCATAAAGAAGAACATTACAAAACAAACGATGCGTAGAGGTTTGTGTCCTCAAGTATCTTCTGTTGGTTTTACTGATGAACTTCAAGTAAGACTGCGTGATGAACAGGGTAATCTTATTTTCAATGAGAATGAATGGAATGATGTAGAAAAGGCAAAATCTGGAATGTCTTATGATAATTACAAGAGGCTTAAAGCTTTGAGAAAGCAATTTAACACCTTTGAAGATTATCGTAAGACTGTAAAGGGTAATAGTGTTGGATATTGGGAAGTTTATCTTCCTGCTTATATGAAGTCTTTATATCTCAACTATGTTGATGATGAAGGAAAGCTTGATATGAGCAGAATTCCTGAAGATATGAGGAGATTGATAGGTTTCCGTGTACCTACGGAAGCTAAATATTCAATGCAACCTATGTATGTTAAGGGTTTTCTTCCTCAACAGAATGGTAGTGCTATAATGTTACCAGCTGAAATTACAGCTACTACAGGTTCTGACTTTGATATTGATAAAGTTCAATTACTTTTACCTCAGGGTTTTGATGTTGCAGATTATAAAAAAATCTATGACAATCTTAGTAAGAAGGAAAAAGATGTTTGGGAAGCTTCAGGAAGCACACAATTCTCTATTGAAGATGAACAATTGTTTGAACTTCTTGGTTTACCTGAAGAAGAAGTAGAAAAACAGTCTGGATTTACAAAGTGGCTTGCTTATGCTAAAAAAAGTACACCTGAAATATTCAAAAATGCAGACGATACAAAATTTAAATATGTAGGATATGATTATACAAAGAGTGTTCAAGAAAACAAGAGATATAAGAGAAATAATGCTCTTATAGATATTGCTTGGTCTGTTCTTACCAATGAATCGGTTGCTGAACAAACTCTTGGTATTGGTGGTTTTGATGAACTCAAGAGATTGAAAGATATATTCACAATCATGAAAATGGTTCCTTTCACAACTATCAAGAAAGAACTTGGAGTTACTGGAGGTTTTAACGAAGTGTTTAAAGCTCTTGCAAATATCAGTCAGAAAAAAGCTGAAGAACTTGCCGCAAAATATGAAAAGGTTCTCGACCCGCTTTCTCCTACTACACAGATGTATTTCCATGAACAAAATGCTGTTGGTGGTAAGATGATTGGTATTTATGCGGTTGGTAACGCTGCTCATGCTATTGGTGAACACCATAAGATACAGCTGATACACGAATTAGAATTCTTCGGAAAACATTACAAGAAAATAGATGCAACAATTTCAGAAGAAGGTAAACTTATTTCTAAAGCTCTTGCTGAATTTATCGGTGCTTCTGTTGATAATGTTAAAGACCCTGTACTTGCGGCACTTATGCAAAACACAAGTACAGGAGATATAACAAATTTCCTTGTAAGACTTGGTGTTCCTGCTTATGAAGCTGTGTTATTGCTTACCTGTCCTTATGTAGCAAGAGACAAGAGAATTCAAGGTGAGGTCAATCTTACACCTGAAAATGTTGCTATGGCCATTAATTATAGGGCTTTAAGAAATAGTGGGGAAATAAGCGATGAAGAGAAGGCACAGCTTGATAACATGGCAAACATTATTTGTAGTAGAGTTTCCGATTTGAGAGATACGGTAAGTAGTCTTGCAAAAGAACTTACAGAAGAAACTCAAATATCAAGAGCTGATGCTATGACTAATGCTGCTGGTCCTGATGTTGCAAGTAACGAGTTCAGAATCCATAAGATTGAACTTAGAAGGGATACTGTTGAAAGAGAGATGAATAATATAGAATCTGACGTTCTTGATTATGATTTTCTCTTTGATGGTAACTTTGATAAGGATCACATAAGAAGAGAGTGTATGAAAAGTACTACTCCAGCACTTACAGCTATGACAAAATGTGGTGTAATAGGCACAAGAGAATTACTGAATAAGTATTTTCCTCACACAAAACCTGTTGTTGCCAATCTTATTCATAGCAAAGAGTTTGGTTTGAGAAGGTATATAAAGCTTGACACTTTAAAGAAAGAAGATTACATAAATCTTGTAGAAAAGTTTTATGCTGATTTATATCTTTATCTTCTTAATGGAACAGAGTTCTTTGGAAATATCAGCGGATTGAACAAGACACAAAACTTTATGTTCACATTGGATAACATTCCTGCATTGTTTGATGAAATGCTGAAAAAATATCCAGAACTTAAGAGCAATTATTTCATTTCTCAACTTCAAACAGTAAAAGCTTTTGGTAGAACAAGAAAAATTGTTACTAAAAACTCTAATTACTCAAAAACAAAGAAAGAAAGAATGTCTCTTGATTGGACACAACTGGTAACAGACAATAATCCTGAAATTAAGAATCTTGGATTTATGTTGTTCAAATATTCAACTTTAAACGGTTTGGGATTTTCACCTTATTCTTTTGTACAAACGGTTCCTAATGTTATCAAGAGAGCTATTCCTGATTACATTGATGGTATAAGAAGACTTGAAACCTATGATATGGACAATGTTCTTAGACCTTTTGTTGAACAATTTGTATTGAATCACATAAGAACAAATACAAAACTTTCAAAACCTATAAAAGCTGTTGAAAAAGTTGAAGGTGATGAATATTTTGTAGATGCATCTGTTTCAGCATTTGATGTAACGATTAGAAGAGAAGGAAAAGGTATAGAAAAAGTCACAAGACCTGCACTGTTCCTATCTTTTCCTGTAAGAACTGTTGTAGATGGAAATGAAGCAATTGTTATAAAATATCTCAGATTTGATAGAGCTGAAGATGGTCAAAACGTTTACAAACTTGTAAAACCTCTTGGTATCAATAACGTTGCAAAAGAGTATTATTTTGGTCAACAAGAATATACTCCCGCATTTACAATTAGTGATACACAAGGTGCAAAACGTACAGAAGAAGAAGCGAGAGAAGCACTTGATGCTCTTGAACAAGCTATGTATGAAGCAGAAGGAAGTGATGTAATGTTTGACCCTGAAAGTGGAGATTATCTTTATGGTGATGAATTTGTAGAAGTTATACTTGATGGTGATATGCCTGAAATTCCAGAAGCTAAAGACCCTGTTACAGGACAATCCATTTGTAAATAATTGAATTAAAATTATATGGCAAACGAATTTTGTGTTTACATTCCCTCGGTTTTTGATAAGGAACATAATGTTAGGGAGAGCAAGCTTTTCACAGGCTTGCTTTCCCTCAACAATAATGACAGAAATCAAACAATCAAAGACTATTCTTATCTAAAGAGTGATTATTTCAAAAACAAATATTCATATCTTGTAGGAGAAGATGATGCTGGTGAACCTTTACTTGAAGATATCATAAAACACAAATTGATAGATGAAGGTAAAGTCATTACAAGACTTAATACTGAAATTGGAGGTTTGGATAAAGATGGTAAGAGGATATATATGCCTGATACCACTGAAAACTATATGAAGCTTTCCAAGATTGCAACAGAGTTTAATAGTTCAAATCCCAATGCAAAAAATTATACAGCAGTTGTATCAAGAAATGAAAACGGTATATCTGTAGCAATAGATAAAAACGGTGAGGATATTGCATTTAAAAGTGCTGAAATGCAAGAAAACTATCTATTGATGCAAAGTTTGTATAACATTCTTAACAGATTAGGTCTTTCTAATGAGGATTTACATAATGTGTTAGACAATTTCTACAAACATCATTATGAAAATCCTGTAAGTGAAATGGACAATTCAAAAGTTGCACAATCTGTAGCCTCAGACCTGATTAAAGCTGCTGGATATTTTGGCAATAACGATTTGAATCATTCTGCACCTTCAGTTGATGGTGTTGTATTACTTCTTGAAATTCTTAAAGATGATGTACTTATAAAAAGATATCTTGCAGCTAATAGAAAAGGAATACTTGATGAATCTACAGAAGAAGAAAGAGCAAGACTTGAAGAAGATGATACAACAATCTTAAGGACTGCTGCTGCAAATATTCTTGATGCCACTGAAGATATTAAAGCAGGAAAGAAAATTGAATCTCCTATTGCACCATTAGTAGAACGTGTAGTAAACAGACTTAGTAATTTTGTTAAAAATGACTTGAATACTGTAGAAATAGCAAGTGCTAAAGATGTAGCATCACAAGCAGCTTTTGATAATTCAAAACAAGATTCTCCAGACGACAAAACAAAAAAAGCACAGAAGAAAAAACTTAACAGTGTAAAATCTACAGATACACTTGACAAGTCTGCTACAAAAGCAAAAAAGATTCTTCAAGACAGTATTGACAAGGCTGTTAAAAAAGCTATTTTCTATACAGAATCTTTACAGAATCAGATAAGAGCTGCTAAAGATGAAAAAGATATTGAAGCTCTTAAAAAGAAAGAGGAGAATTATCGTAACAGAATGGCTGATTTTCTTGAAAAACAACGTAAATTTCTTAAAAACCAGCAATTTAATCTTGGTATAGAGAATTATGTTACAGAAGCTCTTAAAGAGGTTAAAAGTGTTAAGGAAAAACTTGACAAAGCTATCAGTGAATCTTTACCTTTGGATGAGAAAGCAAGACTGCTTATCAATTGTCTCAGAATCATACAAAGTAATCAAGAAACAATTGAATCTCTTACAGTTGCTGAAAATGAATCTGAAGGAATCAAGCTTTCTGAAAATGCAACAAAAGAACTTCATGACTTAAGAAGTATGTTCAATGCGTTGGAAACACTTTATGGTGAACAATCGTTACTCACTTTCTCTAAGTATCTTGAAAAGTTTCTTGACCACACAATTACTTATGGAAACAAATCTATAAGCAAGTCAGATATTGTTGAATTGTTAAGAACCGCTGAAAAGGATACAGGCTTTGGTGAAACTTGGTTGCTTTCTGCTGCTGATAGTTCAGATATTATAATAAAGCTATCAGATAAGGCTTTGAAGGCATCTAAAGAAAGAAAGAGACAGAAGACTCTTGATATAACAAGAAGGCTTAAAAATGCCGCTTCAAAGCTTCCTAACAGCAATACAGATTTTATGTTTGAAAGACATGCTGATGGTACTATTGCAGGAAGATATGTTTCAGATACAAACTGGACATTGTTCTTTGAGAACAGAAATAACTTTGAAGAGTATCTTTTAAACAAGTATGGTAAAAATCCTAAAGGTCAGAAAGCAAAAGATAAACTTAAAGAAAGAAGGGAATGGAAAAAAGCAAATCTTGATAAAGACGGTAATCCTAACAAGAACCTTTATTTTGTAGATGTTGAAAAACAGCTTACTCCTGAACAATTTGAATATTATAAAACCTTTATGAATATAAGAGAAGAACTTGTTTCTTATCTTCCTAT
>Ga0247609_10000917_pt1 | contig 37366 bp, 46 predicted proteins | sample 172DNAGHGlowgp2_FD_193487 | JGI IMG/M metagenome (GOLD analysis project Ga0247609, IMG submission 193487) | Sheep rumen microbial communities from Palmerston North, Manawatu-Wanganui, New Zealand - 1728 DNA GHGlow gp2 | ecosystem: Host-associated > Mammals > Digestive system > Stomach > Rumen ... | reverse complement strand
TATTAAGCCATATGTTTCAAAACTTATGAAAGAGGCTAGTGCAAACGGCAGTCCTTTAATGCGTACAATGTTCTACGAGTTCCCTGAAGATGAACGCTGCTGGAAGCTTAAAGACCAGTACATGTTTGGCGACAAATATCTTGTAGCCCCTGTTCTTAATCCAAGTCAGGAAAACCGCACCGTATATCTTCCTCAAGGAAAATGGAAACATATCTTTACCGGCCAGGAATACGAAGGTGCTGCAACAATTACAGTTGATACACCAATTGATTATATTCCTGTATTTGAAAAGCTTTAAGATACTACATTAACAGGGGATCCATCTAACCAGGCTTTGAGGTTTGCTTCGGCAATTCCTTGAAGCCTTTTTCTTGTCTCATAAGGTGCCCAGGCAATGTGTGGGGTAATTACGCAGTTTTTGGCACCAAGCAATGGGTTATCCTTTGCCATTGGTTCTTTTAATAAAACATCAGCTGCAAAGCCTGCAATGCCACCAGCATTAAGACAATCGGCTAAATCCTGCTCAACAATAAAACCACCGCGGGCAGTGTTTATAAGATAGGCTGTAGGCTTCATAAGAGAAAGTCTTTGTTTATTAATGATATTAGTTGTTTCTGCAGTTAAAGGGGCATGAAGTGTCAAAAAATCTGAACACTTTAACAATTCTTCAAAACTTACCAGGGTTGGCATACCTGCTTTTGGAGTTCTTGTGCAGCAGATAACCTTCATTCCAAAGGCTTTACCAATCTGGGCAACGCGGCTTCCAATATGACCATAGCCGAATATACCAAGAGTCTTTCCGGCAAGCTCGCTCAGGCTTCCATTCCAGTAACAAAAATCAGGACATTTTACCCAGTCTCCTTTCATTACAGACTGACTGTGCTGGGCAACCTGATTTGTAAAATAAAGGATAAATGAAAAAACATGCTGGGCTACAGAATCAGTTGAATAGGCTGGAATATTAGTAACTGTAATATTGTGACGGCGTGCAGCTTCAAGATCAATTACATTATAGCCAGTTGCTAAAACTCCAATATATTTGAGTTTAGGGCAGAGACTTAAAATTTCTTCTGTAATCTGGATTTTATTCAGGAAAATTGCATCACTGTCTGCAATACGAGTTGCTACCTCTTCCTGTGGAGTTCGCTCATAAACAGTTATATCCGCATACTTTTTTAAAAAATCCCATGGAAGGTCACCCGGATTTACCGCATGACCATCTAAAATTGTGAGTTTAATCATTTTATTTTTAGCCGATAACGTCTACGCCGCAAGAAGAGATTGCAGCATTGATTGCATCTTCCTGGCTTGCATCGCCATAATCAACAAGCACCTGTGACTTTTCGCAGTTAGCAACTACATTTGTTACACCAGCAACAGCACTAACAGCTGCCTGTACTTTAGATGCAGAATCATCATCAAACATTCCGACTACGTATATTTTCTTTTGCATACTAGAATTATAGTCCATTTTGATTCTTTTTTCAATTGAATAATATGTGTGATTTATTGTATAAAAATATACTTACTGACCTTGTTTTCTGTGCATGTCAATGTAATTGATAATGGCCATAGAAATAATGATTATGTAGCCGGTAAGACTCATCCAGTCTGGAATCTGAGCAAAAAATACAAAACCAAAAAGGGCACTAAATAAAACCTGTGAATATTCGTAAATAGAGATTTTATTTGCAGGTGCGTGGTAGTAAGCTGCAGTTACAGAAAATTGTCCTCCTGCTGCACATCCTCCCGCACAACACAAAAAGAGAGTCTGTTGCCAGGTCATAGGATTAAAGCTTGTAATTAAATATGGAACCGAAAGCAGCATTGAAAAGGCTGAAAAGAAAAGAATTATGATTTTTCCGTTACAGCCCAGATAGCTTAATTTTCGAATGCTGGCATAGGCAAGACCTGCTCCAACTCCACCCATAAAAGCGGCAAGGGTTGGAAGCATTTTTGTAAAATTGAAGGTTGGTTTTACAATTAAAATTGAGCCAAGAAAGGCAATGATAATACAAACAAGGGGTACAGGTTTTATCTTTTCTTTTAATATTATAAAACAGAAAAGAATTGTAAAAAAAGGTCCCATCTTATTAAGTATAGTTGCGTCAGCAAGAACAATTCTGTCTATTGCATAAAAGTTTCCAAATACACCAACAGAACCTGCAATTGCTCGTATGAATAAAAAGAGAAGGGCTCCTTTTGGAATAATCAGACTTTCTTTTCCGTGAATGCGGACATCTTTTATTGTACCGCCAAGTGCAATCATAAAAGCAACTACATTACGGAAAAAAGCCTTTTGAATAAAATGAATGTCACCGGCAAGCTTAACAAAAACTGCCATTAGTGCAAAGAAAAAGGCAGAGGATATTATAAAAAAGACACCGCGTTTTACATCATTTCGTAGCGGTAGCTGGCCTTCATTTTCCATTTTGAACTTTCCCCAATTGCCCGCAGGCACCACCAATTTTTCTGCCACGTCTTGTACGCAGTGTTACATTTAATCCGGCCTTTTCAAGCTGGTCTACAAAAAATCGGATTTCAGAAGATGTTGGTTCTTCAAAATCAAGCTTTGCAACAGGATTCCAAGGAATAAGATTTATATTTACATCAAGGCCTTTTGCAAAGTTAATCATGTTTTTTGCAGATTGAGCAGATGTGTTTTTGTCATGAAGAAGGGCTGCTTCCAGCGTAACTCGTTTACCTGTTTTAGAAGCAAAATAATCAATTGCTTTGCGTAGCTCTTCAAGAGAGTTTTCACTTCCTTTTGCAACCGGCATGAGTTCTTTTCTAAGTTCTTCATCGGCACTTGTAAGAGAAACTGCAAGGCGAATATTAGGACCATTATCTGCAAGGTCATAAATGCCTTTTACAATTCCACAGGTAGAAAGGGTGATTCTTTTTGAAGAAAGAGAGCGTCCATCTTTGCTGCACAAAATCTCTATTGTACGACGGATTGCCTGCAGATTTTGCATAGGTTCTCCCATGCCCATAAAAACAATATTGTCTAAAGTTCCGGCCTGCTGCTCCATATATAAGAACTGTTCAACAATTTCGGCAGCAGTAAGATTTCTGGCAAGTCCAAGGGTTCCTGTCATACAAAAAGCACATTTCATTGCACAGCCGGCCTGGCAGGAAACACAGGCAGTTTTACGTCCTTCTTTATCTGTAAGAAGAACTGTTTCTACAGAGTTTCCATCCTGCAGTCCAACAACGATTTTTATTGTGCCATCAGGGTCTGTTAAAATTTCATTTATTCTTGTAGTGCGCAGAACTGCTTTTTCTTTTAATTGATTTCTTAAATCAAGACTCAAATTTGTCATTGAATCAAAATCATCAAGTCCTGTGCTTATCCATTTAAAAATCTGTTTACCACGGAAGCTTTGAGTCAATTGTAATTTTTGAGTAATTTCCTCTGGAGTACAACCTGTAAGGATTATTTTTTCCATCAAGAATACTGGGATTTATCTCCGCAATCTTTCCAAAAGATTTCTTATCTGGATGTTTTTTCCATCGTTGTGAAGATAATCTTCCAAAAGCTTGATTGCTTCGTCTTTGCGATTCATCAAAGAATAACACTCTGCAAGATCAACATAAAGACGTGAGTTGCGAGGATCGTTGCGGATAAGATTTTTGAAGCGGTCTACTGCTTCATCAAGTTTTCCCTGTCCTTTGCAAATCAAAGCAAGACCAATTGCAGCATAAATATCAAAATCAATTTCAAGTGCTTTAGTGTAATACTTTACAGCTTCATCATAATTTCCGATTGTTCTATAAGCATCACCTGCACGTGTAAGAATTACTTTATTCTTTGGATCAATTTCGAGAATTTTATTCCAGTATTCAATTGATTTTGGCTGCTGTCCCATACCTCGGTAACAGTCGGCAAGTCCAAACAAGGCATAGAAGTTTTTTGGATCACGCTGAAGAGCTTTGTCAAAGAAGTATGTTCCTTTTTCAAAAGTCTTAAGCTTGCGGTGACAGTTTCCAATTGCAGTAAGAACGCGGATGTCTACGTTATCAAGATTCAAATCATAGATGCGGGTCCAATAGCCAAGAGCGTCCTTGTATTCCTTAAAGTCATAGCTAAGGTGTCCAAGACCAATCAAGGCATAAGGATTGTCCTTTTCCATTTCAAGAACTTTAAGATAAAGCTCTTTTGATTTTTTGAATTCGTGAATCTTTCGGTAAGCATCGGCAACGCGTGTAATGACAGTAATATTTTTGTCGTCATGAACTAAATACTGCTGCCAGATATCAATTGCTTTTGAATACTGATTGAGTGCCTTGTAACAATCGGCAAGTCCAAAAAGTGCGTAATTGTTAGAAGGGTAAAACGATAAACATTTGTTGTAAAATGAAATTGCGTCGTTGAATTTATTTTCTTTTCTTGCAGTGTCGCCAAGTCCTACGAGAGCATAATTGTTATTGTCTTCAATGTCGAGAATCTGGAAGAATGCTTCACGTGCCTGGTCAAACTCACTCTCTTTTAAAAGCTGATAACCTTTTTTTGAAAGCTCTGCAATTTTTTCATTACTTTCTTTAATTGCTTCTGCTGGCATTTCGAGACTTTCCGGCTCGAAAACGTCCTTTGTTGTAGAGTCCAAATTTTCCATGTTTTTTTTACTCCTTGTTTTTAAATTATTTTTAAATAATCAAAATAATTTATATGTCATTTTTTAATAGAGTCGAAATTACGTTAGCAATCGATTCATAAATCGGTTCTGCATCACGTTTGTTATGTGCAAGATAATACGCTTTGAGGGCTTTGAGGCCTTCGTTTTTGTCCATGTAGTAATTTCCCACTCTGGTGAGTCCGTCGGAATAACCTGTTGTAATATAGATTCTTCTGGCGTCTTCAATGTTACCTGCATTGAACATGGCATTTGCCTTGCGGTTGAGTATAACTTTTTGTTCAGAAGTTAATCCGCCGACAGGATTATCAGTTACTTTGATAAATCCTTCAGGGATTTGTTTTTCCCTGATTGCAGCATCAAATTGTTCCTGTACTTTTTCTTTTCTACTCATTCTAATATTTTACCATAAAATGTTAAATAATAAAAGTTTTTTTTTAATTTGACAGATTTTCTTCTTTTGAGTCTGTTTTTGGCTCTGAATCAGAAAATTGATAAAAATCAACAATTGATCTTCCGTATTCACGCTGATCTGTTCTTTTGAGCGGGCCTATAATTTCCGGCATGAAATGTTCTTCCGGCCTGTGCACAAGAATTGTACCGCCTGCTTTTAGCATTCCATTTTGTGCAGCCTGAAGGACCAGCTGTTCGTGAAATTTATAAGGGAAGGGTGGATCAAAAAATATAAAGTCAAAGGATGTCTTACAGCGTTTTATAAAATATTCTACCGGCATAAAATGACATTTGATTTTTACACCGCATTCGGTTTCCGAAACTTTTACATTATTTAAAAGTGTTCCAACTTTAATTTTATCTTTTTCGCAAAGTTCAATTGGATTTGCACCACGCGAAGCAGCTTCAAGTGCAATTGTGCCTGAGCCCGAAAATAAATCAAGCCATGATTTTCCGGTTAAGTCTCCGAGTATAGAAAAAACTGATTCACGCATTCTGTCCATGGCGGGTCTGATTATTCCGTCTGGACATTGAATTATTCTGCCTTTTAATTTTCCGCCGGTTATTCTCATTTTCTATTTAACATCCAGTAAACATCATCATGAGGAAGTGTTGGATTTTCTTTTGCAAAATCAAAAGCAGTTTTTCCATCGGCAGATCGGATTGAAGTTCCGGCTCCATAATCAAGAAGTTTTTTGATTACAATTGTAGAACTGCAATATTGAGCGGCATACATTAAAGGTGTTTTTCCATTGTAGAAAGAATTGAGGGAAATTGATTTTTCTATAAAGGTATCTACTTTTGCAGCCTTAGAATAATCAGATGAATAATTGTCAGAAAGCATCAAAACAAAAGATTGAACAACTTCTTTTTCAGAAGGTGAATAGTAGCTTAAAAGCTTACGTAAAATTTCCGGATTTCCATTGTAAGTTGAAGCAAGCATGAGTGCAGAAACATTGTAAGAATTCTTTGTTTTTACCTGAGCGCCTGCACTGATTAATAAATCAATTATTGATGTATTTTCCTGATAGCGGACAGCGTACATTAAAGCAGTCCATCCGTCTGAATCTTTAAGATTTACATTTGCTCCGGAATTAAGAAGATTTTTTAATTCCCAGTTGTTGCCGGCTTTTGCAGCTTTCATAAGAAGAGTAACACCTTTTGAATCGGCCTGATCCGGCGAAGCAATTAACTGATAAGATGTAAAGTCTTCATCAGATGGAAGTGGTGGTGTCTTTTTAGGTGCGTAGTCCAAAAGATTTTCACGCTGATATCTGTTTACACTAGTAGAAGGAGTTGTGCTTATAGGAAGCTCAAAAGAATTTTCTGCAACAGTTTCTACTGCTGGTTCAGGTGCTGGTTCTGGAACTGGTTCCGGTATTGGTTCTGGCTCTGGGGCAGGCTCCGGTGCAGGAACAGGAGTTTGAACAGGTTCTGGTATTGGTTGAGGAACTGCTTGCGGTCTGCTTTCTGGCTGAGGAACATAATCAGTTTTTTCCTGATTTAATTTTGAGAAAAGAAGATTATCATATTCTGATTGTTCTTCTTTTTTTGGAGCCTGGGCAAGTGTTTCTGGAGCAGTCTCAAGTGGAGCTTCTATGATTGGTTCAAGATTTTGCTCTTCAACAATTTCTCTTGTAGTTTCTGGTATGAGCTCTTCTTCAATTATAGGAGCAGGTTCTTCTGGAATTTCTTCTTTTTTCTGTTCAAATACAATTTTTGGTTTTGTTTCTTTAACAGGTTCTGGTGCAGGAGCAGGCTCCTCTTTTGGTTCTGGTACTGGCTCTGGAAGAGGTTCTGGTGCTGGAGCTGGTTCAGGCTCAGGTTCCGGTTCTGGAGTGGCTTCTGCTTCTACAGTGTTTTTCTGTTCTTCTATTAATTCCCTTGTTAGTTTTGATCCTTCTTCTTGAGGAAGTTCTTCATCTTCTGGAGGAGTCTCTTCATTTGCTTTTTCGCCAAAAACCGTGCCGTCTACAGAAAGCTTAAGGCTCCTTGTAAGGTAATTAGTAAAGAAATATTTTTCGTAAGTATCGGCAACACCAAATTCGTTTATATCATTTTTAATGTTTGTAAATTCATCTTTAAAAAAAACTTCAGGATTTTTAGAAATGTAAGTTTTATTTTTTGCAATACAATAATCTTTGTTTGGTTGGATTGAATTTGCAATCCATACAAGAAGGATAAGCTCTCTTTGTTCAACAGGTCCAATTACAACATTACCAGCTTTTGTTTTTCCTTTTAATTCACATATATACCATGATTTAGGAGATTCTTCTGTTTTATTAATTTTTTCCTGTACCTTTGTTGGAACAGTTATTCCCTTTTTTTTAGGTTTAGCAAACCCCGCAGAAAGAGTTATTAAAAATATAATTAAAGCTAAAGCAATTCTTCGATTAAACATTCTAATATTATAATACCAAATATAAAAAAAATCAAAGAAGCAATATGGAAATTAGATCAAAAGTGAAAAATATAGGCTACTCCCAAGAAATATTTATAATGAAAAAATACTTCCGCGAAGAACCGTATTTTGCTCCACTAAACGAAAAGGACGTTCCGCAAAACACGAACCTTCGCTCCGTATTTTTTCATAATTTATATTAAAAGTAATATTTATATTTTCCACTCCGTAGCCTATATTTTTCAAAATGCCTATATATATATTCGTTTTCCCGTTTTTTAACTTATAAGAAAAAAAAATATATAATTTTAATAGAATTAGAAGGAATTCAATTCATAATAAATTCCAGTTTAAAAAATTGCGGAGCAGGATTTTGGGTTTTATGGAGCGTCCTCTTTCTTAGCGGAGTAAAACCCAAAATCATGCGGGAGCAATTTTTTATACTAGAAGGCATCTATTAATTTCCTTATAAAATCCTTTGTAATTGACCTTATATGATATTTTTTATATAATATTTTTATCCTTGGAAGCTTTCGTGGCTTTCCTTTGTCCATAAGGAGGAACAAAAATCCAACCGGGTTTTTGTTGTACATTTCTATAATCGTCGATTTGGACTTGTATTACTGTCCTCCGAAAAATTCTGTTTTTACAGAATAAAATTTTTCAGGAGATACTTATGAAAAAGTATGAACTTATGACTATTTTTCCTTTAGAGGATGAAAAGTCAAAAAAAGGTGCCGAAGATGTAAAAGGCACACTCACCAAATTTGGTGCCGAAATTGAAGAAGAAAAACCTTTCGGTGACCGTGATCTTACCTACGAAATCAAAAAGCAGAAAAGAGGTCGTTTCGTTCTCTTTACAATGAAACTCAATCCAAGCAAGATTACTGAAATTGACAAAGAATTCAAAATCAACATGAATCTTTTGAAATATCAGTTTGTTCGCATTGACGAAAAATAATTTCTTTTAAGCCATTAATCACAGTGGAGGATCTTTTATGACAGATTTAAATCATGTTGTACTTATCGGACGTCTTACAAAGGATTTAGGAACAGATGAACGCAGTTTCGGTTATGTTTCTAGCGGACAAGCAAGGGCAAACGTAAGCATCGCTGTTAATAGAAGCAAGAAAACTGGGGATCAGTGGACAGATGAAGTAAATTATTTTGATGTTACTATCTGGGGAAAAACAGCTGAAAATCTTAAGCCTTATCTTTTGAAAGGTAAGCAGATTGCTGTAGACGGTTACCTTAAACAGGATCGTTGGGAAAAAGATGGTCAGAAAATGAGCAAGGTTACAATTGTAGCCAATAATGTTCAGCTTTTAGGTGGAAAGGGTGAAGGTTCTGCACCTGCAGTTCCTGGAGCTCCAAAGTTCCAGCCTAATAATGCTCAAGCCTCTGCAGGCTTTTCTGGCGGATATTCATCAGATTCTTATGGTGATACCGGAAGCGACTTCCCGGAAGATATTCCGTTCTAATAATTAAACAGGAGAATTTTATATGTCTGAAGAAAATCAGGAAATGGAAGAAAAACAGGATATGATGTCACAGGAAGCTCAGATGAACGAAGTGACAGCAGAAAATGAAGGTCGTGAAGATGACCGTGATGGACGCTCAAAGGCAAAAACATACTTCCGCAAGAAGGTTTGCCGTTTCTGCGCTAACAAAGCAAAAATCGATTACAAGGATGCAGATGCACTCCGCCGCTATATGACAGAACGTGGTAAGATTCTTCCACGCCGCATTACAGGTACATGTGCAAAGCATCAGCGTGAAGTTGCAAAGGCAATCAAGAGAGCTCGCTCAATCAGCCTTTTGCCATTCGTTGCAGATTAAGTCTAAAAATGTAACGCTTTATACTCCGAAACGTTACTTAAAAAATATAGGAGCTTGAGGAAACAAATGAAAGTAATTCTTAACGTAGACGTTAAATCATTGGGTGAAGAAGGAGACGTAAAAAACGTAGCTAATGGTTATGCTCGCAACTTCCTTCTTCCACGTAACCTTGCTGTACCTTACAATGAAGCAACTGTTGCTTATTTTGAATCACGCAAGGCAGAAATTGAAGCACGCAAGGAACAGAAGAGAAAGGATTCTGCTAGTCTTAAAGATAAGCTTGAAGCACTTACACTCGAAGTTGTTATGCCAGCCGGAGCAAATGGTAAGCTCTATGGAGCAGTTTCTGCTCACGTTGTTGCTGAAGCACTTGCTAAACAGGGCTTTGAAATTGAACGCAAACGCATCGAACTTCCAGGTGCCGCAATCAAATCAGTTGGAACATTCAAAGTTACCATTAAGCTTTATGAATCACAGACTGCAGAAGTTCATGTTGCTGTAAAAGCACAGAACATTGAAGGTTCAGAAGAAAAAGCAGCTAAACCAGCAAAGAATAAGGCTCCAAAAGCCGAAGCTGAAGCCGCTCCTGCTGCAGAACCTGCCCCAGAAGCAGCACCTGCTGAAACACCAGCTGCTGAATAAAAACATTTTTATTCAATGAAAAAAAGATAATCATTATAGATTTGCCTAGCGTCGGATTGTCGTTAGGCAAATCTATACTCTAAGTCTTTATAATATAAGGATTTAGAACTCTGTAAAACAGAAGCAACGAACTGACAGGCATTGCGTGTGACCAAAATGTGACCAATATGCCTCGCTACAGAGAACCTTTTACAATCTTTCCCAGAAAACTTCCTTCTGGGAAGACAGTTTATTATTTCCGCACCTACACTCCAGGAGGAGAACGTACAACTGCTCATTCTACTGGAAAAACTAATAAAACCCAGGCAAGAAACTATTGTGCTGACCTTTTGGCAAAAGGATTATTGTACTCGAATACAGGTATGACATTCGGAGTTTATGCAGACGGTTTCTTTGATGAAGATTCACAATGGTATGCAGATAAAGTACAGACAAGCAAGGGCAAGGAGCAGCCTGTCGCCATGAATACCTTAAGGAATTACCAATATAGTCTTAATAATCATTTATTGCCATTTTTCAGTCATTTCAAGCTGATGGATATAAAACCGTATGATATTAAAAATTTCAGAAATCATCTTCTGGAGAAAAATTTATCAAACTCATTAATCAACGTAAATTGTTGTGTTCTCAAAATTATATTTAATTACGCTACCGCGGACCGGCTTATGACTTCAAACCCGTTTGCATCTATTCAGGGAATGTATCAGAACGCCAGGGTTAGAACATCTTTTTCTGAAGAAGAATTAAAACAGATAGTAAACAGGCCGTGGAGAAAAAATGACCGCAAAATATTCGTTATTACCGCGGCAGTTACGGGTATGAGAATAAGCGAGATCTGTGCAATCCGCAAAGAAACTTTGTTTGATAATTATATAGATGTAAGAGACCAGAAGATAGAAGAATCTTTATTACCTGTAAAAGACGGAGAAAAACGGAAAATCAGAATCTGTAAAGAGTTACACGAGCTGCTTGCAGAATGCATTGATAAAACCGGCAATTTCGCTTTTAATGATTTCCAGAATACATACAGAAGAGCTTTCTATCTTAACCTGGGTATAGATAAAGAAGAACGAATAAAAAGAGGTTTGTCATTTCATTCTCTCAGACATTTTCTTAATACATATCTTCTTACAAACGGAATAAGTGAGATTAAGGTAAAAAGTATTCTCGGTCATTCCTCCGGTAAGGGAAGTATGACCGAGCGTTATGCGAACTTTCTGCCAGAACATTTTGATGATGTGGCAGAACTTCAGGAAAGATTACTTCTCTCCTTTTTGTAGGGCGATTTTGTAATAGTTTTTGATGTTCATAAAAATCATCTTTCGATCTTCCTCAGAAATTTTCATAAGCATCTCTTCCATTACTTTAATGTCGTGCGGCACCTCTTCTTCTTTTTCGCCTATCAATTCGAGAAGAGGTATCCCAAGAACCTTTGATATCGCTACCAAAGTTTCCACCTTAAGATAAGAATTTCTTGCCAGTGCCATTGTGAAAACAGTTTCGCTAAGGCCCACCCTTCTAAGTAATTCTGTCCTAGTTATCCCCATAACACTTAAACGTTCATCACAAATAGCGACTAATTGTTTAATAGTATTCATACCTATAATATACCACATTTTCCTAGAAAAGTTAACTATTTTTATTGACAACTTAACTTATGTTAGTTATTATATATACATAGACCTAACAAAAGTTAGTTTTAGAATAACATAGGTTAGGGAGACAGACTTTGCACCTATGCAAAAAATAGGAAGGGAATTACCGTAATTTACTGTCAGTTCGTTGCGACAGTCAGGCTTGTTAATCGAGAGTGGTCGATTGTGTGGAATATTATGAAAGACGATTACAAGATAGTTTATAGACCATTAAATAAAGCTCGTTGTGTAAAAATATTTTTCGCGGGTTTTTTATCTGGTTTTATCTTTACAATCGTTTTGATGAATATAATTTAGGAAGCGTGGCAGAGTGGTTTAATGCACTTACCTGGTGCACTAGGTAAGCAAGATCTCTAAAAAGAGGTGTTCGGGGGTTCGAATCCCACCGCTTCCAATAGGACGTTTTACCCTCCCACCGAACGTCCGATGGCATTTTACCGCCGCAATGCAGGGCGGCTCTGTCTGATATGCGTCGCAGAGAGACGGAGATATTCTGCAGCACAAGGATTTTATGAATATTATACTTACACAGCAGGATGCTGATTTTATTTTAAAATATATCCGCAGTGATCTGGAACAACTTGCGGAAGTCTCCTCTGAATTAGATGAAAAATACAAAAAACTTCAAAGTTCTTTCACAGACAGGCTCAAAAGCAATAAAGATGCTGTAACCATTATGGAAATAGCAAGAACTGCCGCTGAAGCTATGAGTGAAACCACAACAGAAATTAAGAACGACCTGGAAAAGTGTATTATGTTACTAACGGTCGGTAGTGAGGTGAAAGATGAAAACATTGCGTGAACTTACTACCGAATTACAGACCCTTTGTCACGAAGGGCATTCAGACTGTCCTGTTCTTACTTCAGTTTTAGAAGCTCATTACAAAATTGGTGAAGTTCGCGAAATGAACGTATATGACAAAGACGGAAAAGAAAGAAAATATTTCGTTCTTGACACAGAGGTTTTGAATGATTACTAAGCAGGAACTTTTGTTTGAAGAAGCTGAAGAAAGGTTTTTTATTATGTCAGCCGAGCCGGACGTTGATGATATAGCCGCCTGTAAATATATACAGAAAAAAATATGGTAGAGCAACTGCTATAAAGATTTGGGAGAAATGGTGTAAATGACAGAACACGAATTTATGCTTGCAGATAGAATTGCAAAGATACAGTCAATAAATAAATTACACGATCTTGAACACAACGCTTATATTTCATTTAGTGGCGGTAAGGATTCTACTGTTCTGCATTACCTCATAGATGAAGCACTTCCTGGAAATAACATTCCTAGAGTTTTTATTAATACCGGAATTGAATACAAATTATTGGTTAGGTTTGTTAAAGATCTTGCAGAAAAAGATTCTCGAATATTAATTCTAAATGTTGGAAAAAATATCAAAGAAACTCTTTTATCTGTTGGATATCCTTTCAAGAGTAAACAACATTCTCAGAGATTATGGTCTTGGAAACGAGGTCAAAGAAATACCTTTATTAATCAGTATTTTAGAAAAGAAGAGAGTTCGTGGAGGCAATGTCCTTATTCCTTAATGTATCAAATTTCCCCAGATTTTAAATTAAACATATCTGATAAATGTTGTTACGAATTTAAGAAAGAACCTGCCGCCAGATATATGAAGCAAAGTGGTAGAAAAATTACCATTACCGGAATGCTTAAAGAAGAAGGCGGACAACGAAGTAACTTAAGCTGTATCGTTACAACAAAAGAGGGTGCTATCAAAAAATTTCACCCAATGTCAATTGTCTCTAAAGAATGGGAAGACTGGTACATAACACACAAGAGTATCAAGTTGTGCCTGAAGCTCCTTAGAGAAAGGGCATCCTACACAACCACTTCTTTCGAAATTGTAAGGCGGATAATACAAAGGGCACAACTTGATACTCTTGAACAACTCATTCCAGATGAAAAGAAAAAAGCAGAATATCTATGGAAGCCTGTTTATGACGAATATCGCCGCATAGGCTATAGGCTTAGAAAAGATGATGGACAGCAAAGCTTGTTTCAGGAGTTGTAAAATGAGTAAAGGAAAAGCATACGCAAATAGAAAACCAGAATCTCAGAGGCCTGCAGGAGATCTTTACGAAACTCCAAGTCTTTGTGTTATTGAATTGATTAAAAGTGGAAAGTTTGTTCCTGCGGATGCCAGAATATACGACCCTTGCTGCGGTAAGTATGCAATAGGCAACATTCTAAGACAGTATGGATATGAAAACGTAAAAGAGAATGACATCATTTATGGCAATGATTTTCTCAAAGAAGACGATAAGCGTGAGTATGATGCTATCATTATGAATCCGCCCTTTAAGTTATTTGACTCTTTTGTTGAAAAAGCGAAAAAGAAAGCCTGGAAAGTTTATTGCATTGGAAAAATGAATTATTTTGGTGCTCATTCTCGCAATGTAAATGGCTTGTGGAACGGCTTAGAGTGGGTCTTACCATTTGATAGAATGATTGCTTTTGATAAGCCGGAAGTTAATGGAAAAGTTGAGTGTGGAATGATGGTAACAGGTTTCTTTGTTTGGAATTGTGAATATGAGGGATTACCTCAAATAAAAGTGATTGATGTTCAGAAATATATAAAACCGTCTACAAGGATAAGGAGTGAATAAATGAAACTTAAAAAAGCTGGGTATTACAGGGAGTTTGTTAGAAAGACTATCCCTCAATTCAATTTGATTATGTCTGCAGTTGCAAGTGAAATTGCAGATGCAACTGTAAATGGGTACACAATAACAACTATAGGTCTGAACGAGCTTATTCAGGTATATGACATTAATATTGCCGGAGATAAAATAAGCACTCTCAGAAATCTTATTGTTAAAGAACTTGATAAAAAAGGGTTTTCTTTCAGTTGCGAAGCTGGAGGAGTTTTGAAGGTATTCTGGTAATGACCTGTCTTGATTGTGCTAAATGTGTACCTGCTAAGTTGAGAACACAGATAAGAGATAAGGTTATTCTGGGAGTAGCTCAACTTTATGTATGTAAAGAAAAGAGAAGGTTTATCAGTAAAAAATATTTTGAGTTATTTCCAAGAAAATATCATTGCTTTGTAAAAAAGAAGAAATGATGAAAGAAATTAGAAGTGTTGTTATTCCTGTTGCCTGGACAGGAATAAGAGGTAATCAAAAAGAAGAATCTGACGCAGGTTATAAATTACTGCAAGATTTTATTAAAAACGGGTTTGTGGTTACACACGTTACTTCTTCTACTATAAATGGTGTAATGCACGTATATCACCTATTGGAAAGAGAGGTTGAGTAATGAGGTTTACTTATACAAAAGTTGAAGGATTTGAACCTGCTATTGTTGGTATTCGTCTTAATATGTCTAAAGACTTTAAGGACGCTGTTTCTAAAATAGATGGTAAAATGTGGGCTAATGCTGAACATACCGCAGGAGTCTTTATTATTGGCCCTGATGATATGCGTATATGCAAGACTCTTATCAATGCAGATAATTCACAAAAGGTGGCCGGAGAACCAAACAGTAAGTTCTTACAGATGATTGAAGTATGGGTTTGTGTAGAAGCCCCTCTTTGTTTCTGGAAAGAAGCTGATACTTACAGACATTCTGTAAAATCTTCAACCTCTACAATGCACCGCATTCAAAAATACGTTATTGATGAAACTTGTTTCGAACCTAAGCCAAATGGAAAACTTTCGAGTCTTATTGATATTAAGAAACTTGAAAAAACTCGTCAGAAGTACAATAAAACTCACGATAAAGATGTCTGGTATGACTTGATTTATGGACTTGGTGATTCCTGGCTGCAAACACGTATGTGGCATTTTAATTATGCAACTCTTCGTAATATATGTAAATGGAGAGAAAGCCATAAACAAAACTGCTGGTCTGGTAAGGATAATCAAGAAATGGAGAACTTTATTTCGTGGGCCAAGACATTACCATATGCTGACCAGTTAATTTTTGACAGCACAGAAGAATATTGTGTTGAAAAGGAATTAGAAAGACAACTTGGATGGTCTTCTGAATAAAAAAACACAAAGAGGAGAATTAATGCCAGTAAATTGGAAAGATTACCCACCAAACTGGAAACAAATTGCTTTCGAAAAGAAAGAAAGTGTGGGTTGGAAGTGTGAGAACTGCGGCAAACAATGCCGCAGACCAGGAGAGCCTTTTGACACTCACAAAAGAACTTTAACTGTCTCACATAAAGACCATAATCCTATGAACATTGCAGATGATAATTTACAGGCATATTGTGCTCCGTGTCATTTAAGATATGATGCGAAACATCATGCAGAAACAAGGAGGAATAAAACAAATGGCTAAACAGCGAAAATTAAAAAAATGTTTGAAGTGCGGAATTTATTTTGATGGCCCAAGCGAAATCTGTCCGGGTTGTGCACTGAGACAGAAAATACCGATTACAGGTTCTGTTCAGCCAGTTTCTGTCAGAAACGTTTCAGACGACGTATTTAATATTGACCCTACAGAACATTTTTGGAGTAAGCCAAAGGAAACATTTATAAAAAATGACAGCGGCAAACTTCAGTGGTCATTAATGCCGTTTGAGCAGCTTGAAGATGTAGTTCGTGTGCTTATGAACGGAGCGATGAAATATGAACGTGATAACTGGAAGAAGTGTGATGACATCAATCGCTATAAAGATTCTCTTATGCGTCACGTCACCGCCTACATCGAAGGTAATAAGTTTGATAACGGACCAGACGGTGATAACCTTCACCACCTTGCACACGCAATTTATAATTGTTTGTTTATTCTTTATTTTGATAAAGGAGATATTGAAGAATGGAATCGACAGTTGAACGAAAAGATGAGTGTGTAAAAGAAACTTGTCATCACGGTATACCAATGACAGACGAAGAATTGGCCGCCTACGAAGAAAGTTTCCAGGAAATTGAAGAATCAATAAATCTAGTTATGAAAAACGGGGAGGATTTGTAGTGCTTAAGTTTCGTCAATGGAGAGCAGTTCATTGTAACAAAAAACATATTGTTGTTTTTGGTGCCCGCCGCACAGGTAAAAGTTATACCTCGGAACGAGCTGCCCTTAAATATTTTAAAAGAGGAGATAATGTAATCTTTCTTGTAGATAACATACGGCACGGTCAATTTAGATTTAACTCATTGTGCAGTAATGTATCCAGAAAAAATGTAAAGCTCTTTCGCTTTAATTACCTCATTGAGTCGGTTAAAAGTAAGAATAGCATTAAATTTGTTCTCAACAATGAAGAGTTCGATAAACTTGTGTGGTTTTCTAATAAATACCGTTCAGAGCCAATAGTAATAGTTGCGGATGAAATATCAGACATTCCTACTTTGCTTCACCATATAACCTGTAACGTATATCGCTTCCACCTAGATATAAAGAAAATCTTTATTACAGGAACTCCTACTCCTACCAGTAGCAAGGAGTTTGTAGAAGCTGTTGATAATGAGGTAAAAGTGTTCACCTGGAAATGTAAAAACAAACTTATTAAGGAGCTGAGAAAATGAAAAAAGAAACAAAAGAACTTATTGAATATATGTATGACAAATTTGCAGACAGAATAGCAATAACACGTGGTCTGTCTGCGGAACAGCGAAAATCTGCGGAAGTATACAATACACAAAGAGATAAAATACAGAAATTTTTAAAATCTCTTCCAGAGATTGAAGAAAAGCTTTGTTTCGGCGGCTATATCCAGGATAGCTTTGAAAAACCGTGCTGTCACGGAGACAAGGTTATGTATAAAAACAAGGAGTACACTCTTCAATGGAGTCGACCATACAGCAGATTTTTTCTTAAGGCAGATAAATCCGTAAGAGATATATGGGATTTCGGACACCACGAAATCTTAAAAGTGGAGGATAACAATGAATAAAGAAGAATTAAAAGAAAAAGCTGAAGATTTGCTTGATAAAATAACAGACCCAGATATGGGGTGTTGTGAAGGTTATTGTTACGTCGAAGTTGTAGATGCTATGGTGCAGTTTGCAGAAGGCTTTGAGAAAGAACTTGAGAAAGAACGAAAGATCAACGAAGAAATCAAGGCTCGTTTTGTAAAGTGCAACACCTGCACAGACGAGATGAAAAGCAAATGCTTAATGTTCACAGAAAACCTCTGCGAAGGTGAACGTTGTGAAGAACTTGTAGACCTTATGTCACTTGTAGAAAAGAAAGACAGTGATGATAAAATTAAGCTTGCAAAAGATATAATTAAAAAACTTATATCAAATGCTCCAGACACTTACAGTGGTACTGACATTGAATTGCAGCAAAGCAAAATGTTCGCATTCCATAATGCCATAAACGAGGCTGAAGACTTTCTAAAGGAGTAAGTAATGGGAATGGGTAAAATTATTGGAATTATACTTGCTATACACTTTACTTTAGGTTTGATAACAGTTATCTGGACTAACGTCGTAGATTACAAGGAAAAAGGCAGATTTGACGGGGAAGATGTGTCAGCTTCGTTTTTTGTTCTTCTTATGGGAGTGGTTGGTTTTTTATTTTATGTAATATCGGGAATTGCTGAGTTTCTTGAAGAAAATAGGCCTCTGGAAAAGCTTTGTGAATTAATCGCCAATAAAATAAATAAGCTGATAGACAGGATATCAAAGAAAGATGTTACCGAATAATGTTTGCAACAATTGTGTCTGGTTTGTAAAAGAAAAGAACGGTGATTACTCACACAAAGAGGCCGTAAAACAGGGCGAGGGATTCTGTTTGGTCCAGAATCTTTTCTCTGATATACAGCCGGACGACTATGCCTGTGCGGATTTTGAGGAGGATAAATCGTAATGGAAAGATCTCATATCGCTGATGCTAGACTATACGCTTTGAGACCCTTGTTTGACAAAAAGAAACTTATACAAGCTGGTAGACGTATGGGAAAATCTACTACATCTATGTTTTCTTTAGCAAAAATAACATTGCCTCCAGAAAAATATGAAGAGTTCTGCAAAATGTATAAAGAAATATTAAAAGAGGAGGGGTTAAATTGATTTACGAAATAAGCCCGTTAGGTTTACTAAATACTTTATCTTATGAAGATAAAAAGTCGTTAGCACATACAATAAGAAACAAATCTCTTCCTAAAAGCTGTAAAAAGGCTTTATTTTCAAAATCAGACAAAACCTTAATGAAAGGTGCTTTTGAAGTAACTATGCTAAACAGAATGCTAGACATATTAGAACCAGAAAGAATAAACGAAATTCCAAATATCAATTTTGAGGTAAAATAATGATAATTAGACAGGAAGAAAACACACCAATAGGTAACTACTTTCACGACAACGGTATACTTAAAGTGTTTGATATGCTGCAGAATGAAGTAGACGAATTTGAAGTAGAAACAGAGAATATCAAAGCCTACTGTGACAATCTCATTACTTCCCTTAAAGGCTTAAAGTCAATTACAGAGAAAACTGAATCAGAATATGCCAAGAAAAAGGCTCAGAGAAACATAAAAGACAAGATTAATGCTTATAACTAACACTTAAAAGTAGTGTAAAAAATGTTTACAACACTAATAAAATGTGTTATTATTTAAAAGAGGTTATAAATGCGTTTTATTCACGTAGCAGACATACACGCTTCAAGAGAGCGTTTGCCGCAGACATTAAGTATTCTTGAAACTCTTACAGAAAGAGCAAAAGAAAAAGACATAGATTTTATTATTTTTGCCGGAGACTTCTGGGACTCAACCATAACTGCAACTAAAGGGAGTGGGTTCTCTGATATTATTACAGCTGTTCGTGAACTTGAAAAACATACTCAGTTATTATTTGTTTATGGAACGCCTACGCACGAACCTAATGGTTCGTTAGATGCTTTTAGGTCTGACAGAACCCTTGTTGCACGCTGGCCCGATACTGCATTTTCTGTAGGTTTTCAGACAGAGATTATCGCTATTCCAGAACCAAGAAGAAGTGATTATGTGGCTGCAAGCTCGTCTGATATAGACAAACTTATAAACAAAACAATTAAAGACTTTATAAAAAAGAATGAAAAGCTGAATGAAAAGTTATTCAAACATAGAATTGTAATCTATCACGGAGAAGCAAAAGGTGCTGTTTATCAGAATGGTGTGTCTGCTTCTTCACCAACTGCAATCTCAAAAGAACTTTTACAGTCATTAAATGCAGATTATTATGCTCTTGGTCACATTCATATGCCACAGGAAATATTTCCAAACGCGTGGTATCCAGGATCAGCCTGTCCTAAGAACTTTGGAGAAATACACGACGGACATTATAATCTTGTAACTATTGAAAATGACAAAACAGAAGTTGAACAAGTATCATTTGGACTTCCAACTTATGTAAATTATGACGTTGCCTCACTTGATTTTGCTCGAATTGTTGCTGATTTTACCAATAAAAATGTAAAAGTTCGTTTTGATTGTACAAAAGAAGAACGTAAAGCACTGAATATCAAAGAACTTGCAGATGATATAAAAGAACGTACTAATGCTCTGTCTGTGAAAATTGAGCCAAACGTGATTGAGTCTGATACAGTTCCTGTGAGCGAAGTTTCTAAACGTAAATCTATTGTTGAAAAAATGACCGAGTACGTAAAAGAGAAACAACTTAAGATGCCTAAATATGCAAAAGAACTATTGCAGGATATTGAAGATAATACTCTCACTAAACTTGCTTATCCGCAGCACTCTTTTGAACTGCTTTCTTTGTCACTTCGTGGTGCTATTGGAATCAGAGACGGTCAGCACAAAGAAGATTTTGAACTGAACTTTGAATCTATGGAAGACGGTGTGGTTTGTCTGGCGGGCCAAATTGGAAGAGGAAAATCTACATTGCTTGAAAACTGCCATCCATATCCTTGTATGCTTACGCGAGAGGGAACCTTAAAAGAACATTTTTATCTCAAAGACTCTCACCGTATTCTTATTTACAAAGACGAAAACGGACTGTTCTACAGAATATCCATTCTTATAGACGGAAAGACCGCGACCGGCAAGGTTTCTTATTTCGTGGAAACTTCTAAAGATAAAGAAAGCTGGAAATCATTTCCAGATGTAGACGGTTCTTTCGAAGCCTATAAGATCTGGGTAAACTCAACTTTTGGAAGTATTGATGTATTCTTACGCACTGCTTTCTTTGCAAAAGAGCAAACTAAGGGAACACCAGATATCTCTGTAACTACAAAAAGCGAACGAATGGAACTGCTTTCTAAACTTGCAGGTACTGAACATCTTAAAGAGGTGTCTGGAGTTGCAAAAGACAAAAGAAAAGAACTGGAAAAATCTGCTTCTAAGATCTCTGATGAAATCGAAGACTGTGAAGACCTAGAAGAAGATATTAAATCAAATGAGAAAGACATAAAAAAATGGAGTAAAGAGCTTTGGGAAACAAATCTGTCAATTACAAATCTTGAAACTGAGATTGCTGAACTCAGAATAAAGGATAACGAATATCAGAAAGCCAAGGCTCTTGCAGATGCAAATAAAGCTTTGTACGACCAGTATGAAAAGCAGTCTATAGAAAAGCAGAAGTCTTTTGAAGAATATACAGAGGTTTTGTCTTCTTATGACACTATAGAAAAGATTGCAGAGTTTAAAAAGCTGTCTGCAGAAAACAAAAAGAAAATACCAGAGTTTCAGAAGAAAATCAGAGACAAACGTACTGAAGTTGCAAAACAGACTGCAGAGCTTAATAAACTGCTTAAGGATAAAGAAAAGCAGCGTAAGGAATATAACCGTCTTGATACTCAGATAAAATTACTTGAACAGCAGATTGTTCCTGTTTCAGATGTATGTCCTACCTGCGGAGCCAAGTTATCTGACGAGAAATATAAAGAACTATCTCTTGTTGTAGAAGAAAATAAAAAGAAAGTTGACGAGCTTGTAAAAGAACGCTGTAAGTATATAGTAGAAGACGATGATAAAGACTGGAATATTGTTCCTGTAAAATCAGCCATTGATAAGCTTAATGACGAAATCAGCACACTTGATGTAGCACTCACAGATATTATTGACGGTGCAGAAGAAGCAGATGCTTTTGTAGAACGCTATTCAAATCTTGAAAAGTACTGCGGTATGTCTAAGAAAGAACTGGAAAAGAAGATAGACACACTGCGTTCTGAAAAACAGGAACTTGAAGATAAAATGAACGGTATTGTTTATGAAGATTCTGCTGAAGATGTATCTGAAGAACTTGCAGAAAAAGAGCAGATGCTTAAAGATAATACTGAAATGAAAAGCGAACTGTCAGCTTCAATCAAATCTGCAGAAAAAGAAAATGAAAAATACAGAAAAGAACTTAAGGCTGCAGAGAGTAAGCGAAAAGAACTCAAAGATATTGAAGCTAAAGTTTTGGCCTATAACTTTATCGAAGATGCTTTCAGTAACAATGGAATTCCTGCAATAGAACTTCGTGAATCAGCTCCAGAAATTTCAGATATCGCGAACAGAATCCTTAAAGAAAGTTTTGGTTCTAAGTTTGAAATCCGTTTTGGTTCTACCAATGAACTTAAGACAAATCGCAAGATAAACGAAGACTTTAATATTCTTGTTTATGATTCTGAGAATGATGACGAAAAGACCATAGATCTTGTTTCGTCCGGCGAGAAAATCTGGATTAAACAGGCTTTATTCTATGCTTTCTCTATTGTTCAGATGAACAGAACGGGTTTCAATTTCAGAACAAGACTTATTGATGAATCTGACGGTTCTTTGGATGGAGCATCAAGACCAAGATATATGAGTATGGTTGAATCTGCCCACAAATACGCGAACGCAAGAATTACAATACTTATATCTCATTCACAAGAAATCAAAGATATCGCTCAACAGATAATCGAAATATAGGAGGCTGTATGTTAGGTAAAGTACAGGACAGGGAAGAGGAGTTTATAAAATATTCTCAAAAACACTCTCTTGAGGCTACTGCAAAGCATTTTAACATTGGGTTGAATTATGCAAAAAGACTTAGAAAAAATCTTTGCGGAATATCTATCCCTGTAAAAACAAAAGCTCCTGATAAAAAAGAGTTTATTGAATATGCAAAAACACATACATATGACCAATGTGCAGAATATTTCAAAATAAGCAAACGCTCTGTTTATCTTTACAGACAAAAGTACGGCATTCATATCTATCGCAATAAAGACCAGGACTATTTTGTAAATAATCATAATATTAAAACAGAATTTCCAGAATTTGCAAAAGACCATACACTAAGAGAGTGTGCAGAACATTTCAAGGTTAGTGTATCTACAATCCGTACCTGGTGTTCTAAGTATAAAGTTACAGTAAAACCAAGGGCTAAAACATTAAGTGCCGTTGCACTAAAACTATATATTTTGCACAAAGACGATGACATCAGATATTTTACAAACCTGCAAGATGTCGCTTTTTTCTCTGGCTATACATACCCATATACCATAACACTCGTAAACCGAGATCGTGAAATAAATGGTTATAAAGTACAGATAGCAGATATAACAAGTTATAGAAATTACAAACAAAAAGGTAAAATCAAATGAGCGGCAAAAGAAACAAAACAATAAGAAAAATGCAAAGAATGTTAAAATACCTACCTCAAGACGAGGTAGGTAAGTGGGTCTGGTTGTTCAATAATTCAGACAATCCTAAAGAAGTTATGGCAGCTTTAGACCAGAGGTTAGCCTTTTTTAAAGACTGGAATAAGAAGCATCAAGCAACTTAGACTTCTGGAACGATATACTTCATCAGTTTATCAATATCTTCTGCAGTAATCTTGAGAACTTTCTCTGTAGGCGAGAAGAGAGGTATTTTTGGAATTGTCACCGGAAATGACTGATATTCTGATAATACACTCTTTAATATAGAAGAAAAGTGTGTAATATCATACATACCGTCTTCTTCTTTAATCAAAGACGACACCATTGGACTGTGAAGAAACTCGTCAGCAAGATCTCCGTTTTCCTTGAGAGAGTCTTTAGCCATAGCAAGCACAAACTTTGTATTGCGATCTCCCACCTGTGGAATCAAATCTGCTGCAATAAACTTCACTACAGCATTTACTAACTGGTCTTTTGAAATCATCATAGGTTAAACCTCCTTTTCTTCGCTAAGCATTTTAAGAAGTTCCTGACGTTTATTTTCGTGTTCTTCAAGTAAAGCCTTTTTGTCATCGTCGGCCCATTCATAATGTTTCTTTATGAGGATACCTGCGTGACGAAGCTCATCTTTTGCCATATCGCGAAAAGCAGTGTCTCCGGTTGTATGCCACTTTTCCATATAGGTCTCGGCACCTTCAAGCTCTTCTTCCACGTCATCATCGTCGCGAAGAGCTTTCATAAGATACCACATCTGACCTATAAAACTGGCTTTCATAAACTTCTTACTCCACGGGTCGTATTCTCTGAAATTGATTTCTGAAAGAGCTTCTTTGAAGTCTTTCTTAAGTTCTTTCATAGCCATTTTCATACGCTACCTCCCACAACAACACTTTCCGTAGATTTTAAGTATCTGAAAATGTTTAACAAAATTAAAATAGTCCGTCATAGTTACACTCTCCTAAATTTTCTTCCAAACACATTGATAATTTGAAAATGCAAAGGATCGTCTAACATTTGACACCTAATAACAATTCTACTTGTTAATGGAGATAATCTTAGATAATTACCATTTCCATTGAGAAGGTTGCCTGTAAGAGTTCCATTGGTTATTTCAATTTGCGTTCCATCTGTTCCGTCAGGAATTGCGGTTGCGAGAAGAATGTCAACAACCTCACCATTTGAAATTTCTGCTGTAGTTGGCAACGTTATAGTTGTAACACCAGCAGATACACTTACACTGTCTGCTCTGAAACGAGGTATACAAGGGTTAATTGTCATATTAAGCCTCTAAAAAAAAACGGGAGAGTGTTACCTCTCCCTAAATGTGTCACACTTATACAAGTGGAAATGTCACCTATTTAGGGAATATGTCTTTTAATTTTAAATAATCATCAACGGATATTTCTTTCCATCTAAAGCCAAAACGATGACCATATCCTCGTTTGCACACTCGATGTATTTGCGTACTATTCCCGAAATGATTAAAACTTCTTTCTGCATCATTTGCACTTTCATATACTGCAAGTATATTTCCGTCTTCATCAAGTCTTGCAACAGGCTTACTTGTTCCAATTCGCAGCTTACTATTTTTCCCTTGTAAGCCATTTTTATAAGAATGATTCACATTCTCTTTTGGGGTGGCCCATTCAAGATTTTCAACACGGTTATCAGTTTTAATCCCATTTATATGATTTACCTGTTCTTTTCCTTCTGGATTCTCTATAAAAGCCAGAGCAACAACTCTATGAGCCATTGTTTGAAAGCGTTTTTTATCTTTTGATAAAGTGACTTTCAAATACCCATCTTTATCAAAATGTTGCTGAACAAAAACAGGTTTTCTGTATATTTTCATTGGTTTCCCATGAATAATATTCATATAAGTTCTTCCAGTACATCTAATTAGACCTGTAGAACTTACCTCATATAAACCTTCATAACCAGGAACTTGTTTCCAAATATCCATTTTCTTTTCAATCTCCTTATTTTTCTTGGGTAAGTTCATAGTACCCCGAGAAAATCCAAAGATTAAAAAGTCACATCATGCCATAGTTGTCTCCAAAAAAATAGGGGAAATTTTCCGCTAATTGCTTCTAATTTCCCCTAATGTATATGTCAATGCCGACTGGCAGAAATAGTCACATTTAAGGAAAAAGTCAACGCATTTAAGCGTGAATAGTCAGATAGTTAGGCAGCATAAACTGGATAACCATAGCCACAGTTGCAGAACGGGCCTGGGCCTGCTCCGTAAGTGTAGGCAGTTGGGAACCGAACAACATTAGCCATTGCCTTGTCGAGTTCAAGCTGGTTCACCTTGCTCTGAAGAGCTTCGATTTTGTTCTGCGAAATAGCATCCAAAATCTTCTGTGTCTGAGCAGTAGTTGTAGCGTTGATTGCTGCAGTGTTCATAGCAGCGTCGAAGCGGTTCTGTGCAATACTTGCGTTGATACCAGCTCCTGTTTCTGCAATGAGCAATTTGTTAGAGCAACAACACTCATTCTGGTTGGCAATAGCCTGCTGAATAGAAGCGTTTACACCAGCAACATCACGAGCAAGTTCTGAGTACTTGTCTCCAAGGTTGTTGGCAAGGTCGTGGTAAACCTGATTAGAGGCAGCCACGCTCTGTGCAGTTCCGTTGTTTACAGCGGTCAGGATATCACGTGTCTGGCTTTGCAAATTCTGATTGTCAAAACCTCGGTTTACATCTGCCTGAATAGCATTTGCATTTCCATTGCCGTTACCACCAAGACCAAATCCACCATTACCCATTAAGAGAGCAAAGATAAGAAAGGCCCAGATAAAGCCACCGCCACAACCAAATCCATCTCCACCCATAATCATAGGTGTTCCTGAATCACTAACAGTCATAAGCGTTCTCCTTTAATTAAGATATTTATACGGCTGACAGCCGTGTATTTGTAGAAATCCTACAAATTATCAAAGTTTAATACCAAAATTACTTGCGAAACTTTTAAGGTCTACACCTTGCTGTTTTGCCAAGTTTATTGCGGTTTGTTTCATCTCAGCATCAGTTTTGCCAGAGGTCATTTCCATAGCTTTCTGGTAAGCCTGTGGATTCTCTTTCATCATTTGATTCATTCTGTTCTGCAACTGTTGGTTTAGGAAACGAGAGGGGTTGCTGAACGCTTGCATTGCTTGAAATGGATTTATCATATTTGCCTCCAAGATATTTTTCTATATTTGTAAGTCTTGTGTTGATCTGTTCAATCGGGTCTTTTGGAACAGCCTGTTCTTCTATTGAATAACAGATGAACTGAGGTCTGCCGTCATTACCTAAATTCTTCATATAAATTTTTCCAGAACTTGTGTCTAAAAAAATGTTAGTAGCAAGAGGGTCAATCATAGCAGCTCTTGCTTCTTCTATACTTGTAACAAAATAAGTTTTGATTTGAGGTTGCTGAGGCATTGGTGGAAATTGAGGTTGGTACATCGCAGTCTGTGCGTTGCGTAAATAAAAATCATTTACTGGATTAACATACGGATTCATAACGTTTCTCCTTTATGAATGTATGTTAGCACTGATGAGAAAATAAATGTTCTTGAAATCTTATCGAAAAACTATCAGATTACTTTACAAATCTTACATCTGATTTCATTCAACTCATTATTCACTACAGATTGACTGCAGTTTAATGTATCTGCGATAAATCCAATGTTCATATCTTTGATATAGAAGTACTCGAATATTCGAGTCTGACGTTCTGACAAAATCATCTTTCCGAGCAGGTCGTTTACATCTGCTCTTGTGGCTGTCTTAAAGTAGTTGTTGATTTCTTTGATACCCATAGTAATCCCCTTAGTATAACTGTAGAGGAAACTTACTACGGAATCTACTTGAATTGATTTGAATCGTAGTTTGAATTAAAAAGGACTGCTCTGTGACACAGAAACAGTCCAGTTTCTCTTTACAAAAAATTGTTTGGAGTAATTAAATTATAAACGTAGTTACGAATAAACGCAATTATTTATTCAAAATCAATCTTCTGGTAAAACTCAACTTCTTCCTCTCTACCGTCTGCATAGGTTATTTTTTCTACACACTTTTTATAAACTAATTCTTCTCCAACTTTATCTAAAAGATACTCTACTATTTTCTTATGCTGTTCGGAAGATTTTAATTGCGGATATACAGAAACATACAAAGCTTCTTTGAAATATTCTAACGGCATTATTGTAAGCATATAATCTAAGGCATCATAAATGTTCTTTACTAACGGTACGAAAGACATAACGTGATAGCAGGTATCCATAAAAGACTTTTTGAAGAAATCCTCATCTCCGATAACCTCTCTTAAAACCTCCGCCATTTCTTTGTAACCTGTTGTAATTTCGTTTAAGTTATCTTCAGAAAAAGAGTCCTGTCTATTGGAAAGACCGAGATTATGCTGATAAATTATCTTATCAACTATTCTTACCGACATAGCGTGCCGCAAAGCTTCGTAGCACCAGATTACGTCTTCGTTTGTTACAATTTTCAAATCACGATACTTGTTTATAAAATCTTCAGCAAACAAACTTTTCTTTATAAACTTGTTCCAAAGAACAGGTTTTATAATTACACTCGTATTATAAGAAAATATATCTTGTGTAATTAAATCTTCTTTAATATGAATATCACCTACACGATGAGTCGAATAAGAAAAAGCAATTATATCTTCTGTCCAGTCAAAGCTGTCTATTTCTCTTATATCATCATCTCCGTCTACGAACCATATGTAATCACCTTTTGACAGTTCTATAATTTTAGCTCTGGCTGAAAACTGATATGCGTTATAGCCAAAAGAATAAGTCGGAGTCCAGGAAGTTTCTTCTGCAGCAAACCGTTCTCTATTGTCAATGATAATAACTTCGTGTTCTATTTTTACTTTTTCATTGATCTGTTTAAGAAGATTTTCACAAAGTTTATAATCTTTATCGCAAACTGTTATTCCTATTGAAAGCAATTATTTCTCCTTAAAGTCTATTATAATAGGAGAAAAATGATAATATAAAATTTAATCTTCGTGTTTCCTAAACCACTCAATTTCTCTATAGGTCGGATGTCCGTGTCTGACGTTCTGACAGAATAATCTTGGAGAGTAAATCATTTACGTCTGCTCGTGTTGCGGTCTTAAAATATTTATTTATTTCTTTTATTCCCATACAATTCCCCTAGCGTAACGCTAAAAGAAAACTGATACGGAATCAACTTGAATTGACTTGAATCGTATCTTGAAATTAAAAAGGACTGCCCTGTAACGCAGAAACAGTCCTATCCTCTTTTTACAAAAAGCGGAGTAATTTAATTATAAACTCACTTATGTGTGAACGCAAATAATATTTTATGGCGATAAAAACATTACTGCAAGTTTTCCACTTAAAAATACATCACCATAAACCCTGCTCGGAGGAATAGATAACTTTGTTGTATCATTATGATTTCTGAAATATAAATAATCATCAACAGCACTTATACTAGTTATACAGTTATTACTAGAAGAACTAGAACTGCCATAATATCCTATACACGCAACAGAATATGGAGTGCTTAACCACGGTTTAATTGTATCATAAACATATCGAGTATCCGTATAGTTTGGAAACTCAAAATATTTCCAAGGTTGAGACTGTCCCGATATTTTTAATAAACCGTTATCATTATATACTTGTCCTTCTTCCATAGGATTTTCATTTGGCAAAACTCCATATTTTATTTTTGCAACATCAGAAACAATGCTAAACAAATCTAACATTATCAGTCCCGATAATGTAACATTCTGCCAATCATAATCTTGTTCTGTTGAACCGTAATTGATAATTGATACCCAATAACCATTTGTTGTATGAACTCTAAATCGACAATAACGATTTGGTTGTTCGGCAGACCTGTATGGAACTTTACCTTGAAATGCAATATCTATTTGGTCGCAATCGTTACTGATTATTCCTGCTCTATAAACATATAAAGTTTTATCTGTAAGAGTTAAGTTTGCACTTCCGCTATAACTATTAAACCCTAAATTGAACATAGCATTTAATATATATGGCATCTCACCGCACTTCATATCTGTTTTTTCTTTTCTAAACAAACTTATTGTTGCTTGAGCAAGCCTTTCAACACTAAAAGTACCATTCTTAATTGACCCTTTGAAATCGCCACTATTTACGGTTATATCATTAAACGTACCTTGGCTAAACGTTCCGCCTTGAGCGTGTATATCTACGAAATCACTTTTACCAAAAGAATCTAAAGCCCAACCTGTTGTTCCGTTTTGTGTGATTGCTCCTGTTGTCTGATTAAAACTTCCATTCCAATTTTCAGACTTAAACAATCCACCTTCTTGCATTGTAAGAAACTTTGAAAAGAGTGCTTCTATAAAAGCGGTGTTGGCAATAAGCAAATCAAAAACTTGTCCGCAACATTTAGGCAGTGTTACATTATTGGCAGAGTAAACTTTTGCCATAGCAACAAGTCCCATCATAGCCATATTCTGACATTTCTGTAACAACATAGGTAAACTGTTTGTTGTCCCTGCACTTCCTGTATAACCTACTGTCTCCCAACTATAACCATTACAGATTTGTAAACATTGGTTAGAATCACTTGCCCCTGTTCCTGTTGTTCCCGAATGTCCACGTTTAAGAACAAGAGTTCCTGTTTCGGCTGTTGTCGAGGAGGAACTTTCTCTTGTAAAAGTTGTGTTGTTATTAAGAACATAATATCTTGATGTATAATAATTATTTTGTGTTGTTCCAACTATTCCAAGATAAGTTATACTGTTTAACAGTTGTCCTGCTTCATAATTTCCATTTACAGGGTCTATTTCCTCTATTTGTTTATCTACTGTCCCTGTAGACCTTATTTTCCCGATAAGAATATGTTTATACAAATCATATCCTGTAGTAGTAGCACCAACGTATAAAGGAGTATTTGTTAATACGCTTAACCACTTATTATCCGCAAAATTGTAATAAACATTAACAATATCTGCACTAGCCCAATAAGAAGTATTAGTCGGTAAAATACTGTTTGACGAAGTGTGTGCCACGTGACAAATATACCTACTGTTATTATATGCTACGAGAGAACCTGCTATATATGATTTCCCACTACTCCACGAAGTAGGAGTTGTATCCATATAAGCAACATAACAATTTACTCTTTTTCCACTTGCAGGGGTTGAATTGTCCCAAGTTCTGACATAATTACTGCTATCTCTCGAAGGAGTAAGAGTTGCTCCATTATACTGTATGTAAGGTTGTGCAGTATTTGAATATGTATTATCAGATGCAAGCCCTCGGCAATAAGTATAACCACCTTCGTAATGCAGTTTATACCCTTTGCTAGAAACACCCTGTGTACCTTGTGCACCTCTTATACTAGTTCTTGCCCCTGTATAAACATAAGTTCCATCGTTATAACCAACAGGATAGTGATAATATGAATACTCAAGAACATCACCGACTAGGATTTTATCTGCACCCGATTCACTTAAAACGGTAGACAAAGCAATTCTATATGACGGTGTAAAACTTTCAACTGTTGTTGTGTATGCTGTTGGAGCAGTTGTAATTTTATACATACCTGTTCCACGTTCTCCAACAGCACCGTCTCGAAAAATCTTAACACTTGCTTCGTCTACATAATCAGAAGAACTGTTTGACTTACATAATCTGAATGATGTATCAGCAGTTACGTTAAGACTTAATTGTTTGTAAGCAGTTCCGTTTTTGAACTGCCCTAAACTTGTCCAACTGCTTTCTGTTGAATAAAACAAATAACCGTCTATCCATTGAGCAACACTTTCTCCTGTGATTTTCTGTGCATCAAACTTTACAGTTGTACTTGTCTTTACGCAATATGCTTCTGCTATGAGCCTGTAAGAAGAACCGTCTGCTCCTGCTTTTGATTTTGCAAAGGATTGTACAATCTGTATTGTTTCGGCTGTGCTTGCATTATTTCCAATAAACTGAATTGTAAAAGTTCGTTTAGCACTATCAGCCGATATACCTGTGAGAACCCCGATTGAAGCACCTTTATCACTAATTGTATAATTGTCCTTAGTTGTAGCAGAAGTACAATTTGTCATTGTAATAGCAGTAATTTTCCACTTGCCTGCTGTAAGAGTTGTTCCTGTTGATACACAGGTTAGTTTAGATTCACCTTCCAAAAGATAAATAATATCGTCTGTGCCAACATAACTTAGAGCAGAACCGCCTGCATCTGTTGGTATCTGATGATAAGAGTTGCTTTGAGAGATAGACAATGCACTTGCAGTTGCTTTGTTCTGAACGTCTATTGCAGTACTTAATGCTTCGTAAGCAGTTCTGTAAGCATTAAACAGATTATCTATTGCACCTGCTGAAATTTTAGTTTGAACAGACATATTAGCAAGATTTGCTGTTGTCCAAAGTCCTGCTCTCAAGGATTCCGTTGCATCTACGTAATCTTTACCCTGTGCAACATCAAGAGAAACACCTGCTGTTGTCGCTCGAAGTAACATCTTCTGGTATTCACCGCTTTGACCTGTACTGTTCTTTGTGATCGCAGTTTCGTTCAAGACCTTGTATATATCAATCCACTTCTGATAAAGCATTTCTTTTTCTGTCGGTGTAATAACTCCATCATCGTCTATTCCGTCTACCTGATAATCTGTCAGCGTGTAATACTTCGGTGTATTTGCCTTATTAAGATACAGTGCTTGTACTTCTGTATCTGATAAGGCTCGGTCGAAGAGTTGGAAGTCATCAAAATCTGCTTTTGAATAAGCATAACCCCCCTCAGAATCTCTGCGTCTGCCAATCTGAAAGTTTTGTCTGTTTTTGGTGTTTTCAGCCCAAACATCAATCTTGTAATTAAGTAACGGTATTGATACACCATTCACACATAATTTAGTTGATGTTCCGTTTAAGATACAAGCAACAAAGATGTTGCCTTCAAGTTGAGTAAAATCAAATGTAGTATTATTAAATCTATATAAATCACTTCCAATACGTACATCTATAATAATTTTATTTTTGGAACTTGGATTAAATGTAATATACAAAGTAGAAATTGAAAAGGTTATCCAATTGTTAATCAAATATAAACCTGTACTTCTATCCCAATTTCTAATCCAACAAGATACAGAGAAAATCTGTTTATCCCAAGGTGTCCAAGGCAAATTACCGTCAATGTATCCGTTGCCTAATAACCTTACCCCTTTTCCACTTACTCCCTGTACTGCAATTCCACCGTTATTAGTTGCGTTGTTCTGTCCATTAGCATTGTCTATGACAGGAGTAGAATAAGAACCGTCACCGATGTAGACATATTCAAGTTCCCATTCTGTTTCTTCATCAGTAGTAGAGGCAATAATAAATGATGAAGTTACATATTGAGAAACAACCCAAGTACCAACGCCTTTAATATTACTAAATAGACCAATCAAAACAGTACCTTTTATGACTTTAACTCTTACAATGGCAATTTTTGAAGAAGCAACATTGTTTCTAAGATAAATACCTCCATGTCTTACGGTTGATATACAGTGCAAGTTACCATTTACATTACTTACTGTTTGAATTACATTTCCATTACAATATTCAGTTGAATTTCTGTAAGTATCTCCATACTCTCGTCTTATATCTGCTGTTCCGTCTGGATAGTCTGGTATTTCGTCAAAGGAATAGTGAAGAACTGCGTCTGTGGGTATATTGGTTTCTTGACACACCCAAGCGTTGTTTGTCCATAGATATATCTGTCCTTGCCATATACCAACTTGTCCTTCGTAAGTACCACTTGGAGTAGTTGCTGAGGTCATAGCGATTGCGTTGGCACCGTCTTGTCCATCTTCAACAACAGAAACAATATCCTGGTCAAGAAGATTTGTAATATCTCCTGCTATATACAAAGAACATCTAAAAAGTTTTGCTGTAGTATAACTACTTATGTCTAATTGCTTTGAAGCTTCGTCGCTCGAAGATGTATAGATAGCAGTCCATTGACTTGAAGTCGGATTTTGTACCGTAGCATATTCTATCTTAAATCTTCCTGAGTATGCAGAAGGAGCTGATGTTCCTGTCTGATATTTTGCAGTAAGATTCAATGATTGAGGAGTAAAAGTTCCGTTTTTATCTTTTTTAATTGAAGCAACATCCTCAATAAGCCAATAGCTGCTAGAATCACTGCCATCTGCATAAGATACAAAAGCAGTACAAATCAACTGTGCTTTTGTATTATCAGAATAAATCATTACCTTGTGTTTATCAGCATTGGTTACAGCGGCAATTGTAAAACTGCCGCTTGTCACAACACCTTCTGCTCCTTGGGTTGTAGGTTGAGTTCCTTGTGTTCCATAGTAATCTACATAATAGAAATTGTCAGTTGATGCAACTCCGTCTTTATAAATAGTTCCTGTTACAGCAGAACCAATTGCCGACATTGTAAGTAAACAAGAATAAGATATAAGCGAAAGATTTCCTATTGTTTTGTAAATTGGCAGCAAAGTATCATTCTGTTCCTTAAGTGTAGTTGGAACTTCACTAAGAGGTACAGGTTGTGCCATAACCTGAGGAGGAGTTATGTAACTCTGGAAAGTAGGCAAAGCCTTTCCATAATTATAGAAGCTCTCGTCATAAGGAATGAGAGTCTCTGTAAACTTGCCGCCGGCTTCTGGCTTAATTTTAGAAATTCTGTATGGAGCCGAAATCTTTTCAATAAGGCCCATCATAGCTATGTCGCCGGTCTTAAAGTTATATTTAACATCAGTCTTCGCAGAGTAATCTTCAGAAGTATCTCTTGGAATTCCGTACTGATCTCCGATTACTTTACCGAACAGCACGATATTTGTAAGTCCTTTCTGAAGAGTATAATTTGCCATAATAGCTTTGTAGTAAACGTGTCCAGAAACTACAGTTGTATCTGTTGTAAGAACATACTGTTCTCCGTTTTTTACATACCAGCCCTCTGCCTGAGGATTCTCAGTTCCAACTGGATAAACCTGTTCATAATCCAATGGAACAGACTGTGTTCTTGGTGAAGATAATGGAAGTGTAACTGCGTTTGATTTACCCATATAAGACGGTTGGATAATTGTTACACCCTGATTAGAGTTTACGTTATTTGAATCAAGCTCTGCGGTATACTCATAATCAGAATCCATAACAAAACCATAAATAGTTCCGTTATTCTCGATTACTTCCTGAATACGTCCTGATACATCACCGATTAAAAGTTCATCACTCTGAACTAAAACAACATCTCCAAGAGAGTAAATAATTCCGTTTGGCCCGATTTTTCTCGTAAGTATCTCTTTGTTCTGAACACGGCTTGCAAGTGTATATCTTGCTAAAGATGTTACCTGTACATTGTTTGTAACATAATCCATACTAAGCTGTTCAACAGAACCGTGGTATCTTTTGGCAGAGTTACCGTCTGTCCATACATAGAATGAGTTATTTTCAAAGCCGTCGTTTTCATCGTGGAATGTGATGAAAAGTCCTGCCGGTGGTTCTTCATAATTAAATGAGTTACTTGAAGATATACAGTTCTGAGCATTGATAGCACCCTTTGTATAATCTACAGGTGCATCCATAATAAACTTTACCTGACCTGCTTCATCAATTACCCACGCTGCTCGACCACAGAATGCAAGTTTCTGGAGTAAATCTTCAATCTTTATTCCCTGATAAATATATGCGTTTGCTTCGTATCTTACAGGTATTAAATCACCTTCATTATAGTGATGTCCGTTATAATCCATGGCAACAGGTGCTTTTGTTCCATCTTCTACGGCTGCACTTTTTTCAGCCCAGTCGCTGAATGCCACTATGTTTAAGTCTTCAAGACCTATAGCCTCTGGTCCAGACTGTTCACCAAACAAGGCAAGAAGGGCACCAGAAGAGGCTGAGTTGTTATTAAACTTCTTTGCTCTGTCTGGAAGATACCAGCACAAAGTGTCGTTATGTAAAACAGGGTCGTCATAAACTTCGTTCTTAATCAAAGCAGGGAAGTTAGAACCGGCTTTTTCCATATACCAGTTAAACCCGTCGTGTCTTGCATCTTCGTACTGTTGTCTTGCATCTGGGCCTGTAAGCTCTCTTTCATAAGCAGTATTTGTTCTGTTCGTTCGGATATCTGTGTTTCCCTCAAAATATCCGTAATACTTTCTTACCTTTGTAATTCCCTCTGGAAGAATCTTCTTGCTTTCGCTATCCCAGATAGGTGAGAAGCTTTCTGCAGTACAGGTAATGCTCTCCATATTATTCTGAAGGTATCCTGACTGGTCAGCCTTTGCCTTGATTGCTACAAGACAGAGTTTTCTCAAGTCCTTTTCTGAAAGTACGCGTACAGGCTTAAGTTCATCATCATTTCTCAAGGCTTCCATATCAAAAGTCTTAACAACAGTTGTCAAAACTTTTACGTGATCTGAGTAAGAATATGGCCCGATATTAGAACTTGAATTCGAGGCTGTCTGATTCAGATAGTTAGGAGAAACTCTCAAAACTCTTATTTCAATAATTCTTGCTGGGTTTGTATCAGCGAGCACCTGCTGGCACTGTTCTTTTGTAAGAGTAACAGTTGCAGATACGCGGAATTCTGATACACCGTCATTTCCGGCATAATACTGGAAGTTCTGTAACTCTTTTCCTCTGAATCCCTGGTACAAATCATCAAGAGAAAGATGGCTGAAGTTATTTCCTCTGTGCCGTGCCTTATCTTCTTCCTGTTCTGAAAGTCCAAAAATCTTATTTACATTCGGACCAAAATCAATTATGTTCCAGTCGTCATAATCACTTCCTTTAGGGTCAGAACTCTTTTTAGTGTTATCATAAATACGCCATTGAATACACATCCACAGAGGTATCTTTGCATATTTGGTTTCAGTACTGTCATCTGAAGTTTGAGTATATGTAGCATAAAGTCCAGAAGGGAAGTCGAGGTTGATTGTAAACTGTCTAGGACAAGCTTCTGAAAGAATTACTGTATTTGTCCTGAACTGGTTAGGAAACGAGTTTCCCTTATAAACTACCTGAGCTTGTTCGTCTAAGTTTATGTCTGATAAAAAGAAAATGTTTGCATCACTTACAGACTCTTTTGTTACTTCAGTATAAATAGAACCATATCCGATACTGTCTCTGTTGAAATAATATTCTTCCTGGTCGTTATGAAGTGCCTGTGCATAAGTTTCGGCCTGCTGCACAGAATCACTTCCTGTAAATGTTGCAAGTAAGTTATATGGATGAGCTTCTACTGCAACTTCATCTTGTAATTCAATATTCTTAGAACCGCTTCCGTTTATGTCAAAGTGAGCAGAAGTCCATTCATCTATCTTAAGACGGCAAGTTGTTCCCGGCCATCTTGGTGTTCCGCTTAAAGAGACAGATACGCCTCCGGCAGGAAGTGTAAGAACTGTCATCCAGTTACCATTAAATTGAGCCTGAAGTTCAACAATATTTTCTATCCCTTGGGTCAAGGTCAAAGAAAGACTGTTAATTACATATGGGTCTTTATATGGCTCTGGGTTTGAGCTTGTGTTATAAGCAATCCTTGCTGTGTTTATTGAAGTTCCTGAAGCCAGACAATCTTCTGCAAAAGACTCTAATTCAGAAGGAGTCAAAACTGTACCGTCTGGATTAATAGGAGTCATTAAAACTGTAACAGAATTGTCCTGGTTAGAATATGAACTTGAATAAACAGTACTGATTTCTCCGCTTGGAACATTCCAGCCTGCAGCGTTCATTGTTTCTGACGAAACTAATGGTCTTTGAGATAAATCTATCTTTGTTCTGTCCTGGAAATACGGGTCGATAAATTTAATTTCTGCATTATCCGGTTGCTGAATGATTTCTACTTCTATATCATTCTTGCTCCAGTAATCTACGATATCACCTGAATCGGCTGCATGACCTGTCTGTGAATATCCCTTGAGAAGACCTGCTATCATTGTGTTCTTTGTGATAGAACCGTGACTCTGGTTATAAGCAAGCATAAAATCGCCTAACTTAAAATCAGTCAACTTAAGAGGACCGTAACCTACACAGAGAAGTTCTCTTATATACGCATTCTCTCCACGTTCTCCCTCATACTCTGTATATGGGTCTCCGATAATGAACGGAGTTACAAGATGCTTACCAATTACGAAGGGAAAGTTGTTTCCAAGTAAACTTTGATTTGAACATCCTCTTACATCTGGTAACTGCTGTCCTTCTTTTA
>Ga0247609_10000916_pt1 | contig 37451 bp, 39 predicted proteins | sample 172DNAGHGlowgp2_FD_193487 | JGI IMG/M metagenome (GOLD analysis project Ga0247609, IMG submission 193487) | Sheep rumen microbial communities from Palmerston North, Manawatu-Wanganui, New Zealand - 1728 DNA GHGlow gp2 | ecosystem: Host-associated > Mammals > Digestive system > Stomach > Rumen ... | reverse complement strand
CGTTCGAGATGTACCGCCATCTCATTAATGTGAATCTCTTCTTTGCTTCCGGAAATTTTACAAAGTGCGAATATACAACCTAACACTTCATCATTTTCTTCATAAACATATCCAACAAATCTTTTCTGTTCAAAAAAATCGCGAAGATATTCTTTTGCATTTTCTGCCATTCTTTCAAAATCTTCTCCCCTTCTTCTTCAGAGATGTCATCCAACTACCAACAAGCTTAATTATCGCCTCTCTTTTTCTATCTATATCTATAATCACACTAACACCTCTCGTATCATCTGTGCCAAACTGTTAAATTCGTTCATCACGTCTAGCGTTCCGTTAGTTAATATCCGATACTTCTCAGACGCAATGTCATAAACAAAATACGAGATACTGTCTTTGCCTAGGATAATGTAATCTTCGATATCTGTTATACTTCTATAATATCTATTAAAGCCGATGATATCACGGGGCCTATTAGTGGCTCGCGGACTTATCTCCTTAACGTTATCATTAATCATGGAGAAGAATACTTTGCCATTTATGTAGAAGCCATTAGTTATTCTCAAAAAATCTCTTACATTTTCCGGCAAACTAACATTAAAAGCCTCTTTGAATTCTCCTGCATAAAGACTTATCTCACTAGCAGTCAGACCGATATACAAAGTCTTATCTGAAATTCCATTTAAAAATCCATATTCATCCATACACTTAACCTCTATATTTTCCAGAGGAACTTTTTATTTGAGATTCGATCAAGCACTTCCTCGTTCTCCATAACGAAGAAATACACTTCTTTGATAAAGCCTTCCAAATGTTCTAGGCTAACTATTGCATACATTCCGCGTGATTCTGTACGCGTCTCAAATTCTACCGAATCCAGTTCGCATTCAACAGCAAACCCTCCAAAAAGCAATACCATCAAATGTATAAACCAGATAGTCACCTTTGTCTTCAATATTATACAAATCACTCATTTTTTCACCGACATATAACTGGAATTTAACATACTTTATCTAAGATCGAGCAGTTGCCTGTATTCATAATCAGGCTCTTTCTTAAAAAACATTTTTTCACTGCATTCATCTATATCACAACTGATAATATTATAAACATGCCATCCGTAATACCACATCTGACTGTCCGGATCGACATATCTGTTGTTATATATAATCCTTCCATACTGATTTTTTTCAAGGATAAAAGCCGTTTCATTCAGTCTGTCTCTATGATAATATATCGAATTCACATTATTAAATGCCTCATTATGTCCCCGACGCTTAGTTGGACACCACTCAACATTTTCATCACAAAACATTACTTTATATTTGTCTTCTTCCTTAAATATTCGAATGAATTGTAATAACTTATTAAAATTATCATATCGGTTTTGGGTTCCTTCGGTGAATATATTTTCTCCATACTGTCTATATTCTGTAAAAAAAGGCTGTGCCTGAGATATTTTACCACCTTTATCATACCTAAGACGAATATCCTGAGCAAATACCTCACATTTTTTGATCTTACTCAGATCGATTTTCCGAAACATATCTCCGGTTCTTAACCTGGCAAATTCCGAAGACCGTTCCCATTTTTCATAATATGTATTTAACGATTGAATTATTAGCATCCATTTCACACCTTTTTCCCATTAAGTTATTATATCGTATTTTCATTTTAAATATGGTTAATCCGTTCAAAGCAAAGATATCTATATTCCACATCTATTGGATATTTTCTATAAATAAAAAATATTAGCGTTTAACTGAAATTTAACTGTGTATCATATTCATTTTACCATATAACAAATTCAAGAAAAAGATATATTTTTTTTACATTCAATATAAAATAGCCCCTCAGAACCACAGTTCTGAGAGGCTATAAACTACTTAATTATTCCTTTAAATCCAGCCTTCTTAATCTTCTTTGCATATACCTTCTTCTTTGCCTTAGGCACCTTAATCACACAAGTTTTCTTAACTCCCTTAAAAGTACCCTTAACAAACTTCTTAATCTTCTTAGACTTTATCTTAATACTCTTAAGTTTCTTACAACCAGCAAATGCTTTCTTACCAATCTTAGCTACATTTTTAGCAACCACAATACTTTTAAGTTTCTTACCCTTCTTAAAAGCCTTCTTACCTATAGCAGTTACCTTATACTTAACACCATTAACAGTTAGTAGTGATTTAACACTAACTTTCTTTAAAGACTTCTTCTTAAGTCCAATAACTGTTACTTTACCGGCTGTCTTTCCATCCAATGTGCCTTCCTTAGTAACCTTATAAATTAATTTACCATCATCAAATATACTACTAAGCTGTAATCCATGAATGCCATCATAAGATTGCGTATTACCTTCTTTAGTGTTCTCTCTACCTGAGATTATAAATTTAAGTTTCTTACTTCCCCAGAAAGATCCAATACCTTTAACAGTTACTTTAGCTATTCCAGGCTTTACATTATCTTCATAAGAAACAGTAAAATCCTTACCTTCTTCTAATCCATTGATTATTACCTTTGGTGTTTTTGCTTTACCATCATATTTATATTCATCTTGTTCAAGAGATATGTCAAAATTATTAATATCAATAGGCTTACCCTTAAATATCAGTGTATTATCACTTATATTTATTTTATCTTCGTAACAAGTACAAATACTTTCTTTCGCATACAAGTCTGTAATTCTTTTTGCATTCTCATCAACGGCATTAATAACTTTTTCGTTAGCTACCATAAAGATCATTCCGGATTTGATATTTATATCATTATATGCATAAAATATACCATATGCATAAACAGCCCCCTCATAATCACTAGGGAAATCCTCATAATACGCGATGACATTGGTATTTTCAAAGCTTATATTGTCAGCACGAAAGACTTCATAATAGAGATAATACTCAGTCCTGTAAAAATAACTGCTTTCCATAAATCTTGGTCTTAATTCGGCAAATATAGTTCCTGATTTAATTTCCAAATTCCTGTACGCACATATATATTCTCTGTATCTTTCAAAATCACCATCAAATTCAAAATTAATAGTTGGACCATCAATCACTACATCCCGACCACTGATCATACTTCCATTACTTCCAACTAATACATCTAATGTACCATCACCAATTATATTAAGAGAATATGGACCAGCAGTTTCTATTGCCCACCAAAAACTGCTGGTTCCTCCCTTAATGCTCAATTTATTCTCACCTTTTATTTCCACAGTCACGTCAATTAATTTATCAAAATCTTTTATATCATAGTTTGGGCCATAATAATTTCTATTTCCACCAAACCTTATATTATATGGTCCATCAACACTGTCCAAAACAAGTTTTCTGTTTTTCTTATCCCAGTTAATTCCCGGTATGGTGTTTTCTAATATCTCCTCTTCAAAATATCTTTCATCATTCTCTGTATTATAAACTGTAATCTCAGGTTCCATATCTGCTGAAACGAATGATAATTCAGCGGTTGCTTTTATATCCTCAGCCGGATTAAATTCAATATAATATGTTTTTCCTGCTACCATATAGAAATCTTCAATCCATCTGAAATCATCACCATATAGACTGGAGTTTTCAATAATTGCTTCATGTTCTTGATTATACCAACTATACGTTCCTGAAAAACATACTTTTGTAAACTGTATGCAATATACACCAGTCTTTCCCGGTCTTATAGGTATAGTTACTTTTTCACCTTTCTTAAAGTCAATTGTCTTAAATATATGATCATCACTTATAGCAGCAGCGGTTTTAACATATCCCACACCTGTAAGTGCTATCATACATATCAACATAAAAATCATCTTTTCTATCGATTTTATTAAATTATCTTTCATATCATTTCTCCCATTCTAAATCAAGTATATTTAATCAAAAAATACGAATTTAAATTGCCTGTATTATATTATCACTTTTTTTTATAAATATCTACTATATTTGCAGGCAAGATTCTGTCTTTCCACTAAAATATTCAAAAAATGTGTCCATTTACTTGACTATGCTGCAGTTCTATGAGATATACTCCCATATTTCTGTAATGTTAATGTTTTATAAAATGCTCTGCTCAGATTTTCATATTCCGCAGATGAAAGATAGTTTACGATATGATATACCATATACGAATGATCGCAACCATTATGAAGATTCCATAATAAATCTGCCTTATTCACAAAATTCATTGTTGCCTGCATTAAGAAGAAGTCTTTCTCTTTAAGTCCCCTCTATAAAGCATCAATACACAAATTAGCAAAATCACTGTCAGAAGAACATATATATGACCACCCATTTAGTATTGATACAAGGTATTTATATATCGCCTTCCGATCGGGTTATAGCTTTTTCATTAAAACCATCTAACCTTTTATAAAACTTAGCAAGCCTTTTTTCTATCTCAGATACATTTAATATACTCATATTGAAATTATCCTTCTATTTTGGGAATACATGGTGAAAAATTATCGTCATTAGTAAGATTACTTCCGGTTTTACTCAATACCCCCTTAGTTTCTTCGCTAATGCGGTCACTCGCATAATACTCCTTTTTCTAACGGAAAGAAAAATATAGTACAAATACTGCAACTATTATGATAAATGCCCCTATAGTGAGGTATTTATAGTTGTTGACTTCACCAGGATTATCAGAATTAACAGTAAGTAATATTTGGTCGCCCTTTTCATAATGTGTGCTTGACCAGTTTGATACGTAGTAATATTTTTGTCCTCTAACCTCGTATTCATACGTCGCTCTATACTTATATTTGTCTTCATCCTTATCATATTTTCTTGACACACTCGTTACAACAGCAGTAACCTCCATATCATATTCATTGTTTACTGTGAACTGACGTGTTATATAATGGATACCTGCAGCAATAAGAGCAATTGCTACTAGAACTCCAAAGAATATTCGGACCTTCTCACTCCCGGTATAAACATGGCGATACTTCTTCTTTTTAGTTTTCCCATGTTTCTTCTTAACTATAACTGTATCTTTTTCTGGCATAGTTTTTACTTCCTTAATAATTTTTGATTAGCGCCGCTATATATTTAGTTTCCTTTTTTCTTATTAGTTATATCGTAAGTGTTTTAGCAACCTCATCAAAACAGGTCGATAGTTTTTTCTCTAGAACAGTACCTTCAACCTCAAAAGGGAAGAGTAATAATACAATATCATAGTCGTATGAATCATCAACGTCACTTTTTAACACATAAAAATTCTCTATATATTCAGACGCTGACATTTTAGCCTTAAACAAATACTTTCCATCCGAAAATTTTTCAAATTGTATCACATCCGATAATGTTCCACTGGAAAAATATTCATCTATACATTCAGCAATCTCGTCAAATTCACCTATCCCTTCCTGTAATGATATGGTTATCGCATTCTCATCATCTATTTCCAATACACCAAGATGTTCCGGATTGTACCTAAAAGAAACCGCAGAATTAGCATATCCTTCATTCTCAGTAAAATCATCTGAAATCATAAAACTCGCATTGTTCCCATGCAGCTTTATTTGTACCGGTACAGCAGGAAGTGGCTCTGATGGATTATTATACATTTCATTATCCACCGGTCTTACATTATTTGCTTCCTGATCCATTTCCCTTTCTATGTTCTCAAAAGCCGTCTTTGTTCCATCTGCTATTTCCTTTGCAACGCCTAATAAATTGTCAAATAATCCCATGATACTATCTCCTTAATTTAGTATAAACGACACATTGAATCTGTCAGAATTTGTATATTAACTCACTACTAATGAAGTATAAAGTTGGTATAGGCAAACCACGCAATTGCAATAAACAGAATACCGGTAATCTTTGGTATTATTCTTTTCACAAAGATAAATACCTTTGCCGGAATGCTGCAGCCCTGATAAAGCTGTATGGGAGGAAAATAACATTTATGAGGGTTAAATGGCGATACTTTTATCGTATATAGCTTACTATCATCCAGATAAAGATTATCATCCCCCAGAAGATTAACTGCCGTCGCCCTAACTTCTTTTCCATTTTCCTCATATGTGAAGATTGCCGATTTAACCATAACATTCCCGTCAGGTTCTCCAATTCGACCACTACGATCTAAATCCATTCTCTTCTGGTGATTATGATGACCGACATATCTTTTTCCGGGCTTTACTCTTGCCTGCACCTTCCTATGGTAAAACAGAAGTCCCGGAATGTCATATAATAATGCCCACAGGCCAATCAATCCAAAAAATAAAACTACTAAATACGCAAAATTCATAAAACTCTTTCTCCTTAAAAATTGATTTAATGAGAATATGACCATATCATAAATACAGACTCAAAAACTGCTATAAATGCAAGTATAATCGCAACTACGATTATCAGCTTTGTCAGCGTAACCGTTTTCGAGTTCTGCCCGATTGATTGATATCTTCCGGTAGCAAAAACTGTTACAACTATAGAAAATGCAAACATTACATACATTAAGAGTGCATATGGGGATATCATATTTGCAAATAAAATACGCCATTCAAAGACCGGCATCATATCATGTATCGAGAAGGGTCTGATACAATTAAGAAGTATAAGACATAATGATATGATCATCGTACCTATTCCCATCATCTTAAACCACTTAAAGATATTGTTCTTCTCCATTGTTGAATAATCAGCCATTTTTTCGGCTACCTCTTTAACTTCACTGTTCATGTTTTCTTCCTTTCTTCCTCCGTCAATAATCTCGCGGATATCCACATCGTACAATTCAGCAATATCAACCAGCATAGAGATATCAGGCATGTAAGCACCTGTCTCCCAACGTGATATTGTGCGACTGGATATACCTAGTTTTTCTGCTGCTTGTTCCTGTGTAAATCCTGCTGATTTACGCAGTTCTCTAAGGAAACCTCCTATTTTCCTCTGATCCATTTTTTCCTCCTTTCAGGCAGAAGCTTAGCAGACTGACTACATTAAAAACACGACATAAACAGCGAATTTAGGCAATCCGACACATTTGTCTAGTATTAATTCTACGTTTTCAAAAACATTTTTGGACATTTAGTTGACATCAACCGTAATCCTACCCGTCAGTAAGACTGAAGTCTACGCATCAAAATCCCGATTTCAAGTTCTTTAAAACGTCCTTTTATTTTGACTTCCAGTAATCACTTCTATATCCCAAAATCTTCGCCATAAGTTCCTTTTGAACATTATCAGCATCAAGCAAAACTGAAATTTATCTTTCCGGCCAGTGAAAGATTTCTTCACGATTTATCTTGAGTGTTGCATAATTAATTATATCCATCGATTTCAAATACTCAAACACCTCAAAAAATCGTTTTTTAAACGCTTCAAAATCATTAAATACCAAATTATCCAACTGTATATTTACAGTCGGGTCTATGTATCCATGATAATCAGACCGTTCAGGCTTTTCATCTCGCCATTCACCATATAAATATCCTTTCCATTTTTCTCCATAAGCTGATATCAAAAGTCTCTTATTTATATTTTTCTGTTCTTCATTTTCTGCGTTATATTGTACAAAATTATAATTATCTGATTGATCTTCGATATATACTCTTCCACAAGTCGGACACTGATATATATTTCGATTTATAATCTTACTGAATTCATTATAAACATCTATCTTCTTCTCATGAGGTTTTTCAAGTTTTTCAATTATATCCCATAAAGCAGCCATATCCTGATCTGCTATTATAGTTCCCTTATAGAAAAGATCATCCGTTGTGTCATGTATTGTCTTTCCACATTTGCATAAAAATTTCATGATAATTCTCTACCTTCTATTCTTCCTCAACAATGTCATATTAACTTCCGGGTTAATAAAAAAGAGCCTTCCATTTAGAAAGCTCTTCATCATAATTATGACTCTACTAATGGAAAGTGAAATATAATACGACTGTAGTTCAGAAAAAACATCTTCATATCCCTGTTTCATGGTCATTATTATCCTTTCAGTGAATTTTATAAAAATTGGTTTTTATGAAAACTTGAAAATATCATTTTCTATATAAACTCCACAAAAAAATACTATCGTAAAGTTTATTCCGATTTAAACTACTATTACTTTTATCTTCACAGATAACATACATCCGAAATTGGACATCTATTTGTAAAGCCCGATTCGATGTCATGAAAGACAACCGTATTACCATCTTCTATAAATATAGCCTCATCATATTTATTTTTCCTGGCATATTTAATATCATTCTGATCTGTTTCAGAAACGAGATCGACTTCTCCGTGATGATGTTCAATATAGTTTTCTCTTATTTTAAGTGCCAGATCTCTGTACTCCGGCGGAAAATAGATCAATGTCTTTTGCATATTACCCCCAAGATGCACTGCACGCTTTAACATACTGATGGGATATTGTATTCCGATTTTTCCTACAATAACTCACTTCTTTTTCTTCGGCGCAGGTAGTTCTTCATACATCACCTCCCATGCATATGATTCAGCAATCAATAAGGTGATTAAGTGTTTTCTAATATTATTCTTTCCACATCCTCTGGCGTTTCGGCAAAATACTTTGCACCTTTTTTCATCAGATACTCTTTGTCACGGAAACCCCATAATACAGCAATGCATGGCAATCCCGCATTTTGTGCAGTTTTAAGATCCACCTCGGAATCACCAATATATATAGACTCTTCACATGTGCTTTGCAATTCATCAAGTGCAGCAAAAACCATGTCTGCATCTGGCTTTCTTTTTATTCCATCACGCTCACCTACTGCTACCTTCACATACTCAGAAAAAAATTTATCATTCAATTCCACAACTGCAGAATTAATCTTGTTTGACACAATTGCCATTTTATATCCTTTTTCTTTAAGACTTTTCATAAGTGGAAGTATGCCTTCATATGGTCCTGTCTTATCAAGGCAATGTTTATTATAACAATCCTTAAAAACTGGCAACATTTCATCTATTACGCTTGCTGGTGTTCCCTCAGGAACTGCACACTCCATGGCAAATCTTATTCCATTACCAAAAAACCTTCTGTATTCATCAATATTCCTTGGTGGCATTCCAAACTCCCGAAGAACATAATTAACCGAATCTGTTAAATCATCTAGAGTATTCAAAACCGTCCCATCCATGTCAAATAAAATTGTATTAATCATCATATATGCCTCAACTTTTACATATTTTTTCAAAGCTTATTCTTCTTTTCTCAAACACTCTGTTTAATTACTTCAAATAATCTGGATCAATCCGAATCATTTCAGTTAATGCTTTGTTTCTATATTTTAAATCTTCGCGTAAAAAAAATCCCTGGGATTCCCAGAAGGCATTGCCACTTTCATTCTTTTTGAAAGCAACAAGAAGAACCTTGTTAATACCCTCTTTTTCCAAAGCGTCAAGAGCAAGATCTACAAGTTTCTTTCCTATTCCCATTCTCCTGCAATCTGGCGATACACATGCATGCTGAATTATAACTCTTCTACCGTCATGTCCACAAAGGATAACACCAACAATCTTTTCATCAAGTACTGCAACAAAAGAAGTATTAGGATTTCGTTTAAGATATTTATCAATACCTTCATGTGAATCACCTGAATGATACTCCAAAACTGGTGCATCGTTAAACGCAAAGCGCTCTTTATCTTATTTCGAAACAGAATCTATCTCCAAGATAAGTTTTTGCCCTGCCGTTGCATTCTTTACGGATGCCTTCAATCTTTCATTTATTTTACACAACCTCTCTGTGTCGCGAAAAACGGCCACATCATCCTCTCAACTCATTATTATCGTCCTCTTTGTGATTAATCCCTCACATACTGTCAGCGATCTTCTTCGCTACTTCTTTGGATACTTTCTTCTCACCCTTGGGGTAAATCCAGTCATAACCGTCGTTCTCAAGTCTCGGGAATACGTGGAAATGAAAGTGCCCGAACTCGCAGTTCCTGCCGCCATTCTGCATAATGCCATAACCCACAGCACCATAAATCTTCTGGAAGGCTCTGATTATCTTTCTGGACACATCTGTGATCTCCATAACATAATCGTCGGGAAGATCGAGGATTGAATCTACATGCATCTTTGGGATGATGAGAGTGTGACCTTCGTTAACGGGTGCGATGTCTAAGAAAGAAATCGTCTTCTCAGTCTCGCATATTATATTGGCTTCAAACTTGTGTTCAGCGATGTCACAGAATAAGCACATACGTCCCTCCTTATTTCAGTTTACTGGAAGTTATTTTAGACTTAGGATTTACACACTATTGTCTATATCAACTTCCTCATAACAGCTACACTATTCGCTTGGAACTCACTAACCATTTGCTTTATAGTTTTTTCATCTTGATTCGGCGAAATACAATAACAAGGTCCACCAATCGTAAAACTGAAATATAAACTGCCATCGGGGGTTCACAAATTTCATAGTTCATTTTATTCCGAAATAACTAACCATTACTCCCACCGAATCCCACATTTCTGAGCACATAGTTTTTGTTCAGCATTGTTTTCTTCCGTTTTGTCGGAAAACAAAAATCTTCTTGAGTTCTTCCCGTCCTTATGTAACAAGTCCGCAATACTATCAAGTGTAACTGTTCCAAATGAATTGTACTCTTTCTCCGTAATCTCAAAATACCTGTTATACCAAGCAATCCATGTCACAACATCTACTAAGATATATTTTTTCAATTCTACCGAATATCCTACGGAGTAATATTTTTCCTTGTTAACCTTTTCATTTTCAAGTTTTATCAATGCGTTCCCCTTTACAACTTATCCTGGAATTATTCTTCCTATCTTATAAATCAGGTTTTATTATTCTAAAGTAGCCAATGGTTCAACCTCAATTCCTAATGGATCACAGGTTTTTCTTAACTTAGTTGCATCTTTATCATTTCCAAATATGAGTATCTTTTTTAGATTTTTAAACTGTTTAACTTCAGTCTCTGTAAGGTTGTTAAAATCAAATCTTTCATCTCGTCCGTCCCATTCAGGAGCAATATTCATATAGATTTCATCTGAACCATCCATATTAATCTCAGTCACATAATCTGCGAGCTTTACAGGAATTTGTAATTCCTTAAAATAATTAACCGCTGCCCTCACATTTTTATCAGTTTCAAGATTCCAATGTGCTTTCTTAAATGCCATATAATCATAAATATCAAAATAAGGCTTCAGAAGTTCCTGGTTATACATTAATTCGTTGATAACGGCCAATTTGAAATTAAATGTATCAAACACCAGGCATTCTTCCTTCGGTATCTCAATATTATAATTCACATTACTCTTTGGTCTTTCCGGCTCAAATGATATGATAACATCCCTTAACAGAATATCACCATCATAAAAAACTCCCTCTCCCTCTGTAACAATAGATGTCATAATCTGAATATACCTCTTAGTTTTGCTTTTATCATCCAAAAGTGGCTGACACCCAAATCCGAGTACGGATTTCCAAGTGTTCTCTCGTTCTATTTTTTTACCTAAAACAGTCAGATTCCCCACATATTTCTTTTCACATTTTCCATCTTTATGCTCGTATATATTGTTTCCGGTTACATACAGAGTTAACCCAACTATATTATGCTCATTGTCCTTATAAGCTTTTTTTCTTTTAAGCTTACTAAGATATGTAACAGAGCCTTCAAATTCTATTCCCAGTCCATCATAATAGTAAGTTGTATGAAGCGCTTCAGCATCTCCATCTGTAACAATTCTCGCTTCTCCTAAGAGCTCCTTTATTTCGCCATAGGACATAGGAAATTCTAGAATATGTCCATTTATATTCACTGCAGTATCTAATACATCTATAATATTCATGAATTCATATCCTCCTAATTACATATCCTCGTAAATTCTACTGAAATTTAACTGTGTATCATATTCATTTTACCATATAACAAATTCAAGAAAAAGATATATTATTCTTTTTACCTTCTTTTTTCCTCTTTCGCCCTGATGATTTCTTGGCCTTTTCCTCTATCACGCTGGTACCAGTACATTCTCCTTCCCTCGAAAAACCACGTATTTATGCGGTTTTTCGAACATTCTTCAAAACCATAGACTACCGTTAACAAAAAAAGGAAATTTTCGTCGAATTTTTATTTTTCCTCAAAAAAGCAAAAAAATGAGACTGAATAGTTATAAACTATACAGTCTCATTCGAAATATTAATCAAATATAAATATCAATTGTAATCGGATCAAAACCTTTAAAAATCACGTCTAAGCCTAGTATTTGCGCGATTTCTCGCGCTCTATCTTCTCTTAGAATTGTGCTCATCAGGTAAATATGATCTTCATTTTGCGTTCCTATTTTGCAGCTATAGCAGCCTGTGCTGCAGCAAGTCTAGCAACTGGAACTCTGAATGGTGAACATGATACATAGTCAAGACCAATCTTATGGCAGAATTCTACTGAAGATGGATCTCCACCGTGCTCACCACAGATACCAACGTGAAGCTTTGGATTTACAGGCTTACCAAGTTTGATAGCTGTTTCCATAAGTTTACCAACGCCAGTCTGATCAAGTTTAGCAAATGGATCGTTTTCAAAGATCTTAGCATCATAGTAAGCATCTAAGAACTTACCAGCATCATCTCTTGAGAAACCGAATGTCATCTGTGTAAGGTCGTTTGTACCGAAGCAGAAGAAGTCAGCTTCTGTAGCAATCTCATCAGCTGTAAGCGCAGCTCTTGGGATTTCGATCATTGTACCAACTTCATATTCAAGGTTTACACCTGCTGCTGCGATTTCAGCATCAGCTGTTTCAACAACAACCTGTTTTACATACTTAAGTTCTTTAACTTCACATACAAGTGGAATCATGATTTCAGGCTTAACTGTCCAGTCAGCATGTTCTTTCTGAACTTCAATTGCTGCACGGATAACAGCCTTTGTCTGCATCTTAGCAATTTCAGGATATGTAACTGCAAGACGGCATCCTCTATGACCCATCATAGGGTTGAATTCATGAAGACTTGCGATGATTGTCTTGATATCTTCAACGCTCTTACCCTGAGCATCTGCAAGTTTCTTAATGTCTTCCTCTTCTGTAGGAACGAATTCATGAAGAGGTGGATCTAAGAATCTGATTGTAACTGGGTTACCTTCAAGAGCTTCGTAAAGAGCCTTGAAATCGCCCTGCTGATATGGAAGAATCTTATCGAGCGCAGCTTCTCTTTCTTCTACTGTATCAGCACAAATCATTTCTCTAAATGCTGCAATTCTATCTTCTTCAAAGAACATATGCTCTGTACGGCAAAGACCGATACCTTCAGCGCCAAGTTCTCTAGCTTTCTTAGCATCTGCTGGAGTATCTGCATTTGTACGAACCTTAAGTGTTCTGAATTCATCAGCCCAAGCCATGATTCTTCCGAATTCACCAGCGATCTGAGCATCAACTGTTGGGATGATTCCCTTATAGATGTTACCAGTTGTACCATCGATTGAGATTTCAGAACCTTCAACAAATGTTTCGCCTGCAAGTGTAAACTTCTTGTTTTCTTCATCCATTGCGATGTCACCACAACCAGATACACAACATGTACCCATACCACGAGCAACAACGGCAGCATGTGATGTCATACCACCACGAACTGTAAGGATACCCTGAGCAGCCTTCATACCTGTGATATCTTCAGGTGATGTTTCAAGTCTAACAAGAACAACCTTTTCACCCTTGTTAGCCCATTCAACAGCATCATCAGCTGTGAATACTACCTTACCACAAGCAGCACCTGGTGAAGCACCAAGACCCTTACCAAGTGGTGTTGCAGCCTTAAGAGCAGCAGCATCAAACTGTGGGTGAAGTAATGTATCAAGGTTTCTAGGATCGATCATAGCAACTGCTTCTTCTGGAGTCTTATGTCCTTCATCAACAAGGTCACAAGCAATCTTAAGTGCAGCAGGAGCTGTTCTCTTACCATTTCTACACTGAAGCATATATAACTTCTTGTTTTCTACTGTAAATTCCATATCCTGCATGTCATGGTAGTGATTTTCAAGTGTATCACATACCTCAAGGAACTGCTTATAAGCTTCTGGGAATTCCTGTTCCATCTGTGTGATAGGCATTGGTGTACGAACACCAGCAACTACGTCTTCACCCTGAGCGTTAATAAGGAACTCACCCATAAGTTTGTTTTCACCTGTAGCAGGATCTCTTGTAAATGCAACACCTGTACCTGATTCATTGTTAAGGTTACCAAATACCATAGGCATTACGTTTACAGCTGTACCCCATGAATATGGAATATCATTATCTCTACGATATACGTTAGCACGAGGATTATCCCATGATCTAAATACAGCTTCAATAGCAAGCTTAAGCTGTGTAACAGGATCTGAAGGGAAATCTTCACCTAACTGATTCTTATATTCAGCCTTGAACTGTTCTGCTAATTCCTTAAGGTCAGCAGCTGTAAGTTCAACGTCAAACTGAACACCTTTTTCTTCTTTCATCTTGTCGATAAGCTGTTCAAAATACTTCTTACCAACTTCCATAACTACGTCTGAGAACATCTGAATGAAACGTCTATATGAATCATATACGAATCTTTCAAATGCTGGATCGTCGTTACCTGCGATCATAGCAGCTACAACTTCGTCATTAAGACCAAGGTTAAGGATTGTATCCATCATACCAGGCATAGATGCTCTTGCACCTGAACGAACTGATACGAGAAGTGGATTCTCCTTAGAACCGAATTTCTTACCGTTAACTTCTTCCATTTTTGCAACGCCGTCCATAACCTGAGTCATGATTTCGTCGTTGATTTTACGTCCGTCTTCATAGTACTGTGTACAAGCTTCTGTTGTTACAGTAAAGCCCTGAGGTACTGGAAGACCAATTTTTGTCATCTCAGCGAGGTTACAACCTTTACCACCGAGAAGGTTACGCATGGACATGTCGCCTTCGCTAAACATATAAACCCATTTGTTTGCCATTTAAGTTTCCTCCTAAACACTATAGTATTTTATTTTGGAATAGGGCAAAGCTAGCATTTTTGCCCATAATTCACACTATGAACTATTATAGCATAAGGCCATTTTATATTCAATGTAAAAAAGTTTAATTATTAACAATTTTATATCAAATAATAAAAAGCCAATGAAAGTTTCTTATAACTTTTTTCATTGACTTTAATAATCTTTTTCTGTCCATTTAATTATTTATCCTAAAAAAGAATAAACCATTATTCCTAGAACTATTAATAACAAAGCAAGCAACTTTTTTTTATCGACTTTTTCTTTAAAAATAATAACGCCAAATATAGTAATATATATATAACTCGTTGCTTCTAATACTGGCCCCATAGATAAAGGAATTACTTTATATGCAATAATTGATAAAAAAGTTGTTCCAACAAATATTATATACGCTACAACTACTAAAGGATTTAAATATTCCTTTAACTTATTATCATACTCTTTCTTTGCAGATAGCTTAAGCAAAACCTGTGAAACAGATCCTATAAACACACCAAATAATAGGATAGCAGAATACACTATAACATCATTCTTCATAAGTATCCTCCTTATCCACAAGTGAATACAATACAACTCCAGCTATTATAAGCATAGCTCCAACTATCTTTCCAATGGTAATAGATTCTCTAAAAAAAACAAATCCCCATATTATTCCCCAAACCACAGTAATTGCCTTATTAGCAAATGCAACCGTCAAATCAAGTCTTTTAATAATCTGTTGCCAACCTATCGCATATATACCCAACAAAAAAATAATCACTGCATAAAAAAGCACAAATCTAATATTTATTTTTTTCTCTTTTGCTGCCATCTTACTACATATTCCACTCATGGAATATACCATCAAAAGAATATGCAACAATAATAATGTTTTTAAATTATTTTTTTTCATTTACTCTTCCATCTGCGTAGGCATATACGCCATCATTTTTATATCTATATGAGAATTGATATTTCTCTGCTCATTTCTTCAATCAAATTATATCCATCCCAAACTAAAGAAAAAACCATAGTTTTTCCAATTTCAACAACTCGATCAATTCCACGAGGTCTCGCTTTTATAACAAAATCTTCAATACTACTTCTGTCAACACCATATACCGCTATAGTCTGTAGTTTCTTATTACAAATAGGTATAATATCTTCAAGATTATTTGTCATATATTCGAAAAATAATCCGCTATTTTGCTCTAATTCCATAATTCGTTCTTCAACTTTATTAATAATTACCCTATTAATCTTATTTTCTTTGTCAAAAAAAACGATTTTAGGATTTACTCCTTCTTCAGATTCTCCTGCATATCTATAAATCGAAGTGAATTTCCCGACAACCTGAACTGCACTTACCTGATAACTATCCTTAATCATTTTTTCCAACTCAGTCCAGAATAATTCTCGAGCTTTATCACTGCTATTACCAGTCCAGACAACCAATTTAGGACTAGTACATGCATTTTGATCACTCAAATAAGTATCGTTGTAAAATTTTTTTGCTATTTCTTCATACCTTTTTTCCTCAACATAAACATCTGAATTAATTATACATATAGAATATCTATCAGCAAAACATATTTCCTTAGTTCTTGCCTTTATTGGTGACTGTCGAAGCGATGCAATCGTATTGTCCCCTCCCCAAATCACACGTATATCGCATATAGATGAAAAAATATCATTAACCTTTTTATCTCTATCATACTTTACAAAACTTATATATTCTTTCATTCCTTCATTATCTTCCAAAGCTCCCTTAAAAGCTTCAATAACGATATCAATCTGCTCAAAATTCTTTGATGGAAGTCTTACTATATTAATATTTCCAGCAAGCAACGAAGCAATTAATGAATATGCAAAGTTGACCGCAACATTAGACGGGGCAATATGGAACGCAATACCCCTTCCTAATCTTAACCCTCGGACAGCAGTATTATTCTTCATTTCCATAACCGAAGCCTTCCTACACCAAAAACCTAAAGTTATGACATCTGAATAATTACGAGACATTGGATTTTTAAATAATCTTCTCGAAAAATCATCAAGTAGTTTTACCACCTCCTCCGAAAAAGTTGGCAAAGATGGTGTATTAGCAGCATTTTTTATTATAGTTTCGTCGCCTATAAAAAATTTAACCTTTTTGCATAAATAATCCATATCTATTTCATTATTTAAATTGCTCTGCATAAGTATCACTGCACCCCCGAATTTCCGCATTCTTCAATCTACCAAATATCTTGAAATATTTACCTTTTTTTCCGCATGGGCAATCATCCTCACCCAAAATCATACCTTCGTCCTCTGTTAGTAAAGAATGTCCTGGATATGATTCTGGTATTACAGATACAACTTGAATAATACCTTTTTTATTATGTTCACACATTTCTAACGTATGTTCATCACGAATAATTACATCTGAATAAATACTTGCATGAAGATGACCATATTCACATTGCATATATACCGAACCAGTCTGTTCAACCATTCCATAATAATCATGAATATCACTTAGTCCACAGATAGACTGCAATCTATTTTTAAACTCATCAGCCTCAACAGCCTCTGATATTAATTTTTTCCATCCGCCACCATGAATCATTACACCATTTGATAAGTCAAAACTCTTTCCTGATTCTTCTTTAATTTTTACTAATGCTTTATAAAAATGTTGCCATATCATAAACGTAAATCCAAACAAAAGAATTCTCTCTCCTTTATGTTTTTCAAGGAAGTTTTCTAATACTTCAATATTAATATTCATATCATCATCAAGAACATATTGTTTATCTGTTCCAAACATTGAAAATCCAAGTATTCCTGCACCTCGTGCAGAAAACATCATTCGATTTTTAACTACCGAAGGACAATCAATTATCAACATAGGTAATCGTCCTGATCCAGTAAATTCAGAAACAATCTTTACTAATGCCTTTTGTTGATGTCCGGCAGTTGCCCTATCAAGATATATCTTAGATACCATTTGCCCCGTTGTGCCAGATGATGTCATAGTTTTAAAAATCTGTTCTTTATTTATACTATATAAATCCATTTCTTTAAATAATCTTACTGGCAAAAAAGGGATATCAACAAATTCCGTAATATCATCAATATTTGTACCTATACAGTCAATCATTTTTTTATATTCTTTACAATTTTCATAATGGTATCGTGTAAGGCCAATCAAGCGATTATTAAGTAATTCTTTTTTTTGTTCTTTATCAAGTGAATACGGCGACACACTAACTATTTCATCAAATGTCTTCATAAACACACCTATTATTTAAAAATGAATCTCATATTTCTCTAAGATTCCCTTTCCAATTTCATATGAACTAAAATCAATAATATCATCTGTATCCATCATAATATCAAAACTGTCTTCCAATTCACTAATCAAACTCATATGTCCAACAGAATCCCATTCTTGTATTCCTTGATACTCTAGTCCTTCTAATATACTTTCATCAATTTCAAACGTATCAACAAATGCTTTATTATACTTTTCTAAATTTGTCATTTTTCATATTTCCTTTATTTTATTTATTATTTTTTCAGCTATTTTCTGCGAAGTTAAATTATATTTGTCTAATAAATATTCATACGATGCAGCATGTGAATATTCATCCTCAACTCCAATTATTAAATGAGGAGGTCTATATACCTCTCCAGACAAAATCTCAGCCACAGTTCCACCAAGCCCACCATATATTGAATGTTCTTCAACAGTTACTATCAGCTTTGAAGTCTTTAAAAGTTCATAAATACAATCACAATCTAAAGGTTTAATTGTATGCATATCTATCAACTTACAATTAATTCCTTTATCGTTCAATATCTTTACTGCTTCTTTAGATTGACTAACCATTGTCCCTGTTGCAATTATAGCTATTTCGCCATCATCTTTTATTGTTATTGCCTTTCCAATAGTATAATCTATATTTGAATCATAAACAATTGGAAGCCCCATAGTCCCCGTCATTCTTATATAAACAGGTCCTTCGTACTTACTTGCTGCAATTAAAGCTTTATATGTTTCAACACCATCTGCTGGTGATAATATTACAATATTAGGAATACTTCTCATAATTGCTAAATCCTCAATGCATATATGTGTAGCACCTAGTATTCCCACTGAGAATCCAGAAGTCAAACCAACAAGTTTAATTGGCAACTGCATATATCCCATATTAACTCTAACTTGATCAAGAGCCCTCGTTACAGCAAATGATGCATATGTCGATGCAAACGGCACACATCCTTCCTTTGCTAATCCCGCAGCAACACCAATCAAATTCTGTTCTGCTATTCCTACATTATATAACAATTCAGGATATTTTTTACTAAAACCATCAAGTCCGGAATAATAACACAAATCAGCTGTAAGAACAGCTAACGAATCATCATCTTCTGCAAGATCCGCCATTGCCATTCCGTACACTCCACATGATCCAAGTCTTGAAAACATTTTTATAGTTCTATTATCCAATTCTCTCACATGTCCACCTCCGAAATAGCTTGTTCATATTGTTTTTCAGACAATTTTCCATTATGCCACAAGGGATTATTTTCCATAAACGAAACGCCTTTACCCTTAGTTGTATCAGCTATAATAACGAATGGCATATTATGATTTTTTTTCAATTCTGTATATAACATTTCTGTATTGTGACCATCAACTGTAACACAATCCCAGCCAAACGATTCCCATTTTTCTTTCATTGGATTCATAGATAATATATCATCCGTTCTTCCATCATATTGAAGACCATTATTGTCAATTATTACAACTATATTATCTAATTTCATGTGTGATGCATAGGATGCTGCCTCCCAGATTGATCCCTCATCACATTCACCATCCCCCAATATCACATACACTTTCAAATCAGATTGTTTTTTTCTTTTTAAAGCAAGTGCAACACCTACAGCTAATGATAACCCTTGACCAAGACTACCACTAGAAAAATCTATACCTAATTTAGCATTCATTGATGGGTGTGCAGAAATTGGACTTTCGTCATGTTTAAAACACATCAAATCATCATCGCTAAGAATTCCTGCTTTCCACATGGCTGTATACAACGCTAAAGCTCCATGCCCCTTGCTAAACACTAATCTATCTCTGTCATCTGTCTCTAAGTTGGCTATATCATATTTCAATATTCCCAAATATAAAACAGCCATTATTTCTACTAAAGATAATCCTCCTCCGATATGCGCACCTGTTCTTCCAGTATTGTATGTCATAGTAATTATCTTTTTTCTCATTTCACGTGATGCACTATTTATATTATCTATCAACTCATTCTCACTCAACATATCACATTCCTCCATCAACCCTTATAACCTGGCCGGTTATAAATGAAGCTTGATCAGAAGCAAGATATAAAATCGCATCCGCAATCTCTTCAGGATTTGCCATCCTTCCAAATGCACTTTTCCCAACCATATCCTTTTCAGCCTTTTCTTCCATCAGCTTAGCCATTTTAGTATCCGTCAACCCTGGTGCGATTGCATTTACTCTAATATTCATAGTTGCATATTCTTTAGCTATTGTTTTAGTCAAGGCAATAACAGCCGCCTTTGACGTACCATATGCGCAATTTCCCGCAGCTAATTCTAATCCAGAAATCGAAGCCACATTAACAATTGCCCCCTTGCCTCGTTTTTTCATAAATCTTGAAACAATCTGCATCATCTGTGCAACTGCAAAAAAATTAATATCAAATACCCTTCTTATCTCATCCAAGGATGTCATCTGAAGAAGGCCTCCATGCGCAACACCCGCATTATTAATAAGTATATCAATTGGAATATTATTTTTTGCTAACTGTTGCATTCCTTTTTTTACATCATCAGTTTTTGTTAAATCAAAATATAAATATTCAAATTTAATATCATACTTTTCAATTAACCCATCTGCAAAATCCTTAAATTCTTCTTTTTCAGTTCTCATCTGTGCTATTATATTACAATGTTGCTGTGCAAATTTTTCAATCACGCTTCTTCCAATTCCACCATTTGCTCCAGTCACCAAAACATATTTACCAGATAATGACATATTAACCTCTACTTTCTACTGGTGCTTCACCAATATATAGTTCATGTTCGTAATTACATACCCGTACTGAATATGAAGTCTTAGAATCGGTGAATTATTAGAAGACACTCTTGTAACAATCTTTCTTCCACCTTGATTTTTAATTGAAACATAATTAGCATACAATGCAGCAAATCCTAATCCTTTATTTGACACATTTGGAAGCATTCCACCTAAAAAAGCATCATACGTTTGTTCATCTAAAGATTTATTAACGCCAAAAGCTATTGGTTCGTCCTTATAGTATGCAATTACTAATTTAGAACCACGTTCCAACTCATCATTTATCCAATTATAATATCTTTCGCCTGCCATTTTTTTTGAAAAATAAGGATCAAGAGCAATTCTATCTGTCGAAAAAATATCACCTTTTCGAATCAAGCTCATAACACGCTCTCTTATATTTTCATCACCTTCATCAACTGTAAGAAAAGATTCAAATCGATTATAAAATGCAGGTAATCCTAAATTATCTATACGGCCTTCTAATTCTATTCCAGTTTCAATTAATTTAAACCCTAATTCCTGCGCTCTCCAAAGCAAATCAATCTGTCCTGTGTTTATCTTAAGAACACAATAAGAACTCTTATTGTCTTTTAATACACTATCCAAATCATCAAGTGTATCATTTTCTTCAACAACCACTTCATTTACATCGATACCTAAATTTCTTTTTTCCCAAAAAGCATCAATAATCCTCACTAATCAAATCACCCTTCATCTGTATTTGTAGTATTAATCAATTCTTCTCTTATGACATATTGAGGTGCATGGTTAATACATATATAAATTCTTCCTATATACTCTCCAATCAAACCTAACATCAACATAATCGTTCCACCTAAAAAAAGCATCACGCATATCATAGAACTCCATCCAGCTACAATCGATGGATTGATTATTTTTCTAATTACTGTAACCACTCCACCTAGAAATCCTAAAAATGCAAGTACAAAACCAACAAACGAGCCAACTTCCAATGGTTTTACTGAAAAAGCGGTAAATCCATTAAGCCAAAGTGAAACTAAAGCTTTAAAAGAATATCCAGAAGTTCCTTCCAATCTTTTTCTATGTTTAACCTGTACATAGCCTATTTTCTTTGTCACCTGTAATGTTAATCCTAGCAAGTATGGATACGGATTATTATATTTAACAATTTCATCAATCACCAACCTACTGGCAATATAAAAACTACTTCCTTTAAAATCTTTTGGAGCATCCAACATAACATGAGCCATTTTCTCAGCTATCCATGTTCCCGCTCTTCTATATACCTTTTGTTTTATTTTTTCATAGTATGCATAAACAACATCATAGCCCTCGTTTATTTTATTTATAAGCTTATCTAACTCATCAATTGGAGCTTGTCCATCATCATCTAGTGAAACTACATAATCTCCTGTTGTCCTCGTATAACCTGCTAAAAGTGCTGCATGTTGTCCGAAATTTTTCGACATGTTTATAGCCCTAATATGCTTATCAGAATTTACTAATGATTTAATTTTCTCCCACACATTGTCAGGCGAACAATCATTTACCAATATAATTTCATAATCAGATATCTTTTCTTTATATAGTTTTTCCTTTAATTCTCTTACCACTGTCTCTATTGTATTTTCAGATCTGTAGCAAGGAATAACAAATGAATATCTCATATCATTACTACCTACTTGTATAATTCCTTTTTCTTAAACGAGTTTAATATAATCATTCTCTTATAAATCCACTTTACGAGCAATTATAAAACAACTCAACTTCATGTATTATCTTATCAACCTGTTCTTCACCTAATCCATAATACATAGGAAGTCTAACAAGTCTTTCACTTTCCCTTGTAGTGTACTCATCTTCACCATTAAACCTTCCATATCTCACTCCAGCTGGCGAAGAATGAAGCGGTATATAATGAAAAACTGCACTAATTTCATTTGCTTTCAAAAAACTAATCAAACTAGTTCTTTCTTCAATATCTTTTGTTTTTATATAAAACATATGCGCATTATGTACACAACCATTTGGAATCTTTGGAAGTTCAATTAATCTTTCGTCTTCTAAATGTTTTAAACCAGTATAGTACCTATTCCAAATTGCTAATCTACAATCATTTATAATATCTGCCATTTCCAATTGAGCCCAAAGATATGCCGCATTTAAATCACTTGGCAGATATGATGAGCCATAATCAACCCATGTATACTTATCAACTTGTCCACGGCAAAACTTACTACGGTTTGTACCTTTTTCTCTTATAATTTCAGCTCTTTCATTGTACACAGGATTATTAATTACAAGTGCGCCGCCTTCACCCATTGAATAATTCTTTGTTTCATGAAATGAATAACACCCAAAATCTCCAATGGTTCCTAAAGCCTTCCCTTTGTACGAACTCATAACTGCTTGAGCCGCATCCTCAATAACCATAAGATTGTACTTATTTGCAATTTGCATAATCTTATCCATTTCGCAAGCTACTCCCGCATAATGAACAACTACAATTGCTTTAGTTCTATCTGTAATAGCTGCTTCAATCTTATTCTCATCAATATTCATAGTATCAGGACGAATATCTACAAACACTAACTTTGCATTAGTAAGAACAACGGATGTAGCTGTACTAGAAAAAGTAAAACTAGGTAAAATCACTTCATCGCCTTCTTTTAACCCACTAAGAATCATTGCCATTTCCAATGCAGTCGTTCCACTTGTAGTCAACAAAACTTTTTGTGCATTAAATCTATCCTCTATCCATTTATTACATTTTTTTGTAAATTGTCCATCACCACATATTTTACGATTGTCTATCGCTTCATTTACATATTCCAATTCTTTTCCAACATAAGGCGGTATATTAAAAGGTATCATTTTGCCTCCATTATTTTCTATATTCTCCACTAATAATAGCATTCCACCACTCTTTATTATCCAAATACCAATCTATTGTTTTTTTTATTCCATCCTCAAATTTTGTTCTAGGACTCCAACCTAATTCCTTTTGTATTTTAGCAGGGTCAATTGCATATCTCATATCATGTCCTGGTCTATCCTTTACAAACTCTATTAAACTCTCAGGCTTTCCCAGGGCAGATAATATTATTTTGACAACGTCTATATTACTCTTTTCGTTATGTCCACCAACATTATAGATTTCGCCTTCTCTACCATTCCTAATTACAAGATCAATGGCTGAACAATGATCCTCAACATAAAGCCAATCTCTAATATTTGCACCATTACCATAAACTGGAAGTGATTCATCAGCTAATGCCCTTGTTATCATTAAAGGAATCAATTTTTCCAGGAAATGATATGGACCATAATTATTACTACATCTTGTTATTGTGACCGGTAAACCATAAGTCCTATAATACGATAACACTAATAAATCTGCACTTGCTTTACTAGCCGAATATGGACTTGATGTATGTATCGGAGTCTCTTCCGTAAAAAACAAATCCGATCTATCTAGTGGCAAATCTCCATACACTTCATCTGTAGATATCTGATGATATCTTTTTATTCCGTACTTTCTACAAGCATCCATTAACACTTGCGTTCCAATAATATTTGTTTTTAGAAAAACACCTGGATCTTCAATACTTCTATCTACATGCGATTCTGCAGCAAAATTTACAATCACCTCTGGTTTCTCTGTTTCAAATATTTTTTCAATAGCCTCCTTATCAGTGATATCTGTTCTATAAAACTTAAATTTTGAATTATTCATTGCATCCTTTAAATTGTCCATATTTCCAGCATATGTAAGCTTATCGATGCATATAATTCTATTTTCAGGATGGTTTAATAATTCATAATAAATAAAATTACTACCTATAAAACCGGCTCCCCCTGTAACTATAATATTCATTATCTATTCGTCTCCTAAGATTATTCCAATAAAGATAAAATATACTGACCATACTCAGTTTTATCTAGTTTCTCGCCTAATTTTCTTAATTGTTTATCATCAATAAAGCCCATTCGCCATGCAACCTCTTCGATACACGATACATAAAATCCTTGCATATCTTGAATGGTTTTTACAAATCCACTTGCTTTATACATACCTCTTGGTGTACCTGTATCAAGCCAAGCCATTCCTCTTCCCATTAGTTCAACACGAAGTTTACCTCTCTTTAAATATTCATTATTGATAGAAGTAATTTCGATTTCACCTCTTTCTGAAGGTTTAACACTTTTAGCAATATCAACAACATCATTATTATAAAAATATAAACCTGGAACCGCATAGCCAGATTTAGGTTTCAAAGGTTTTTCTTCTATTGATATAACTTTTTTATTACTATCAAATTCTACCACGCCAAACTCTTTAGGATTCTTCACCGCACAACCAAATATAACCGCTCCGTATTTCTCAACATTTTCTTTTGCGCTCTTTAAAATATCCGAAAAGAATTGTCCATAAAAAACATTATCCCCAAGTACTAAGCATACACTATCATCACCAATAAATTCTTCACCTAACAAAAACGCATCTGCCAATCCCCTTGGTTCATTTTGTATACAATAACAAATACTAATACCTATTTGTGATCCGTCACCCAATAGTTTTTTATAACTATCATTATCTTCACGTGTTGTAATAATTAAAACATCTCTAATTCCAGCTAAAAGCAATACGGAAAGCGGATAATAAATTAATGGTTTATCATAAATTGGTAGCAATTGCTTCGACGTTGCTATTGTATTTGGATAAAGGCGGCTTCCTTTACCACCAGCTAAAATAATACCTTTCAAATCTTAATACCCTTTCGTTGTGAAAGTTACCCCTTTCATAATTATTCTAGTTTCCACACTACCACTATATTATAATATATTATAAATCTTTCATCAATAAAATTCACGTCACAGAATACCCTTATCCCATAAATAAGGGGCTTGTCGGTATTAACAAGCCCCTTAATCGAACCTCAAATTCTCAATAGTTTTGATTCCATTAACTAAAATATTTAATTTGAGCGATATATTTACGCTATTCCTTTAAAATCCCATCATTTTCTTTCTTAAGAAATCTTCTAAATCTTCATATGTAAATGTAAGACCAGCCTCTTTACTAAATTTCTTTATGAATCTCTTAACATCAAAATCCTGAATATATTTAGTCATAGCCTTACTATCACTTGACTTTATAACTTTACTATTGCCGTCTGGCTTATTATTAATAGGTGATTCATTATTCTTATTATCAAATGTTAAAGCTCCAACATTATCACTTCCAATATATACTGATGAACTAATATGTATATCATCAAAATTAGTCTTTATTTCTGAAACTAATCTAGCTCCACTATATATATCATCAGCAGATATCGTAACTTTGCCATCAAATTGACCATTCCAAATATGTGATAAATCACATCCTTCTATACTAGCCTTTACCATTTTCTTTGCTTTATTTTGATCATTAACGGTAAATGTAGATGATGCACTTACACTTGTAAGATCTGATAAACCGTGTCCTTTAATATTAAACTGTTCGACACCCTTACTTTTTAGAACCAGAGTAAATCCTATTCTACCATTACGTTCTGCTTTCATTGATTCAAAATAGAATGATGTTTTTGTTTCAGCATTTAACTCAATTTTATGTCCCATAACGTTATCATCACTATCAGTATATAACTTTACGCTAACAACTCTAGGATATTCTTTAATGCTATCCTTTATCTCTTTAATATAATCAATATGCTTAGTAATATCGTCCTTTTGTTCATCTTCCTCTTTTGGCTCTTCAGTTTCAAAAGTATTGGTTTCTGTTGGTGCCCCCATAGGCTTTCCAACCAAGTTTTCAAACTTAGTTGCTATCTCAACAACATCAGCCTTTATCTTATCATCTTTTTTAGCAGTCTCAAGAAACTCTAATACTAAATCACTAGCTATATCACCATTAAGTTCTATAGTATATAAATTAAACTTATTAGTAGTTCCATTTACATCTTCTGTAACTCTCGCTTTACTAACCAACTTTTTTTCTTTAACGAAATCAAAATATACGTCTTTTAATTTTTCAATTTTTTCAATTTTTTCTCTTGAAGAAGCAATTTTCTTTTCAAAGAAAGAACCCTCAATCAAAGGAGTTGCTTTATCAATAGATCCAACTCCAGGTACTCCAGTTCCTTGTGAATCACCATTATCATCAAGTTGAACATAAGCTTCATTCACCTGTGGAATACGCATATAACTTGTTCCAGAAGACTTATCATTATAAGTAATAAAATCAATCAAGCTAGAATCATTAATTTTTGTTGATACAAAAGATGAATATTCAGTATCTGTTGATGAATATTCAACTGTTAATTCTGCATTTTTTGCACCATATGTCTTAATGCCTTTTTCCAATAAAATATCAACCAGCTTTGGAGTAGCATCAAAACGAGCAGTTAAAATTCTATCTAAAGCATCGTTTTTCTTTTTATTATCAAATGCATCCAAGAATCCTTTAGATTTTTTATCTAACTCTTCAACATATGCTTTTTCAACCTTCAAATAGTGATTTGTAGCAGACATAGCATTAAATTTATAATCATTCATCAAATTATTCCAATTAATTATCAAATACAAACATATACCTGCTATAGCAACTGCAACTGCTAATTTTATAATAGTCTTCTTATTCTTATTTGGGTCAAATGCAGCATACTTTTTTTCTCTACCTTTAGCATTTCTCATAATTTCATTAAATTCGCTCATACATCATCCTCTTTCCTATTTATCATCTAACAAATATTGTATCCAAACACAATTAATACAAAAATAACCTTAATCTGTCATCAATTTTCATATTATTTCAATATCTTTTTAACCACCTTAAGGAAAATTGAAGCAGCTACTATTGCGGTAAAAATTTTCATTCCAAAAGCAACATTATCCGCTTTTTCATCATCCTTATCAGGATCATATTTCTTTCCAGCAACGAATCTTAATGCAACCAATTTATATAATGTATCAATGAAACTTAAAATAAACTTAATTAAAGATCTCTTAGACTGCCCATATTCTCTTTTTACGAAATGAATTGGAACTTCTTTAACAACAAGTTTTCGATCTGGTTTATTAAGTTTCATTTTCATTGCAATTTCTTCCATTGTATCAAAATTATTGCAATGTAATTTTAACTTTTTAACATCCTCAGTATGATACATTCTATATCCAGCAGAAAAATCATGCGCATCTATTCCTAAAAACATTCTAAATGTAGTATTTAAAATCTTTGACATAACCTGCGATGATTTTGAATCCACTGTAGAACCACCCGGAACATATCTTGAGCCAATTACAAGATCAGCACCCGACATTAACGCTTCATACATCTGCGGAATATATTTTGGATCATGTGAACCATCAGCATCAAGCATTAATAATTTATCATTATTAACATACTTAAATGCAGTTCTCATTGCTCCACCAAAATATGGCTCTTCTTGATTTATATAAACCACTCCATATTTATCGCATACTTCTTCAGTATCATCAAGTGGCTCCATTGAATCAATAACCATAAAGTTATATTCTTCACCAAGAGTTTCCACTTGCTCTTTAATCTTTGGTATTAACCACCTTAAATTATCAGCCTCTTTATATGCTAATAACGCGACTGTTATTGCCATATTCTCCCTCCTTTATTTTGCTTTCCATAAATAATATTTCTGAGTTTCAGATAAAAACTTATAGTCTTTAGTTGCTACGAGTTCATAATTTCTTTTAACATTTTCAGGTTCTTTTTCTATTGTAATTACAAACTCAACTTCCTTATCCTTAATATATCTATCCATTTCATCATCAATTTCAGGTAAATGAATATTATAAAAAGTAATATATTTCGTGGTAGGTAACAAACCTGTTGCAAAATAAAAACCACACTCCTGTCCACGATAAACCAACAATGAAGGATTTTTTTCTTTATTAATTATTTCAGCAAATTCATACTGAACATAATCTTCTTTTTTATCACCAATCTTATTTGTATTAATGCATACAATACTCGAAACCACAACGGATACAAGCATAATTGGGATTAGTAATTTTTCAAACTTAAAATCCTCTGGAAAAATATTAATTATTAAATACATCAATCCTATGAACCAAACCGCAAATATAGGCATGAAACATAATAGTACATATTTTTCCTTCCATGCAAAGAACAATGTATAAATAACATTGCCTAAAAACATTAACCTTATAGCAAGTTTTTCATTTGCATCCAGCTTATCTGTCATAGCTGTTATTACACCTGCTATTATAAATAAAATATTTATGAACAGTGATAAGAATACAAACAATAATAAATTCATATTCCCCTTGGCATTAGGTTTATATGCAAATATTAAATTATATCCATACACATGCCACAAATCTGATAAAGCATTATTACTTGCAAAATAAATAATTGCAGGAACAGATGCAACAATCATTCCAACTAACCATAATAAAGCAATTTCAATAATACTCTTAATATCTTTCTTCTTAAAGAAATAAATTGCTATAAAGATACACCATCCAATATAAAAAGCACATAATGCATACTTCATCCAAAAGATAATCCCCGTAAGCACACCCTGTATAATCCATAACCCAATATTGCCCTTAACAGATTTATCTTCCTTAACTCTTAGAAATTTAAATAATTCATAGATTGAATACATCAATATTGGCATACAAAACTCTTCAACAGAATCACCCTGACAAAATGAAAGCGAACTTATAACAAGCGCTCCAAATATTGGTAATGCCATAATGCACTTCTCATCTAAGAATAATCTCCATGTTTTATATACAAAATACAAGAACACAGCAAATGCAATTACTTCCATAACAAAGATTGCAATATATGATTTTTCATTTATAGCCGCAGCTAGTGCATGCATTGCACAATAGTAAAACCCTTTATGTTCATAAATGTCCCTATACAACACTTTACCGTGAATCATACTTCTTCCAACGGTAAAAAGTGTAGCAGGATCACCCCAATCATTCATCAAATACAAAAATGAATTTCTAGAACATACCAGCAATAGTCCAAATGAACTAAAAATACACGTAATAGCTAGCCACAGTCTCATTCTAAAAGATTCTTTATTCATTTTAACCTCTCTCACCCACAAACCAATTCATCAAATCTAAAACTCAAACTTCTTTTCAAAGTAAGCCTTTAAATCATCAATTTTTACTCTTTCCTGTTCCATAGTATCTCTATCACGAACAGTAACTGCACCATCTTCTTCAGAATCAAAGTCATATGTTACGCAGAATGGAGTTCCAATTTCATCCTGACGACGATAACGCTTACCAATGTTTCCTCTATCATCGAACTCACAATTATAATACTTACTAAGTTCAGCAAATACTTTCTCAGCACCTTCATTAAGTTTCTTTGAAAGTGGTAACACACCAACTTTAACAGGTGCAATTGCAGGATGGAAATGAAGAACTGTTCTCATATCCGGCTTTTCTTCTGTTCCAATGTTTTCTTCATCATATGCCTCACAAAGGAATGCAAGTGTAACTCTGTCAGCACCTAGTGATGGTTCAACAACGTATGGAATATACTTTTCATTTGTTTCATCATCAAAGTAATCCATAGGTTCACCAGATGTATTCTGATGCTGTGTAAGATCATAATCTGTTCTTGAAGCAATACCCCAAAGTTCACCCCAGTCTGTGAATGGGAACGCATATTCAATATCTGTTGTGTGATCTGAATAGAATGAAAGTTCTTCTGGATCATGGTCTCTTAAACGTAAGTTTTCTTCCTTAATACCAAGACCTTTAAGCCATTCATAACAGAAGCTTCTCCAATAATTAAACCACTCTGTCTGTGTACCTGGCTTACAGAAGAATTCAAGTTCCATCTGTTCAAATTCTCTAGTTCTAAAAATAAAATTTCCAGGTGTAATTTCATTTCTAAATGATTTACCAATCTGTCCAATTCCGAAAGGAACCTTTTTACGTGATGTTCTCTGAACATTCTTAAAGTTAACAAATATCCCCTGAGCTGTTTCAGGTCTTAAATATACTGTATTCTTTGCATCTTCAGTTACACCCTGGAATGTCTTAAACATAAGATTAAACTGTCTAATTGATGTAAAACTATGCTTACCACATGTTGGACAAGTAATATTATTATCTTCAATGAATTTCTCCATTTCTTCATTTGACCAACCATCAACAGAACTTTCTAATGTAATACCATTTTCAAGAGCATAATCTTCAATAACCTTATCTGCTCTAAATCTTTCATGACATTCTTTACAATCCATAAGTGGATCTGAGAATCCGCCCAAATGTCCTGATGCAACCCATGTCTGTGGATTCATAAGGATGGCACAATCAACACCAACATTATATGGATTTTCCTGAATAAATTTCTTCCACCAAGCTTTCTTTACATTATTCTTAAGTTCTACTCCAAGATTGCCGTAATCCCAAGTATTTGAGAGGCCACCATATATCTCTGAACCAGCATATACAAATCCTCTGTTTTTCGCTAATGCAACAATCTTTTCCATAGTTTTTTCCATAATCTGACTCCTTTAATCTTATACTTATTTTATATTTTTCAATTATTTATACACTATGTAACACATGTCACCATTTGTAGCAGCGATGTTATCCTTCACAACAACACCCATTGAAACTGCCTTGATGTCATCTTCTGTTTTCACCTTAAGTGGCTTATTTAAAACAAGCACCTTAGTGTCTGAATCAACTGCTGTAATCTTGCTATTAACTGGAACGTCGTCCTCAAACTCTGTCTTAGTAGCAATCTTAGCATCAATCAAATTTTCGCCTTCACCAAAAATCTCTCTATCTATGTCGCCATATTTCCCTTTAAAAATATGAAAATCCTCAATTGGTTTTTCACACTCATTAACGTATTCACAGAACTTATCCATTCCAGCAAATTCAATCACAACATGGCAACTGTTATCTTCAACTTCAAATTCTTCTAACTCGGCGCTATCCTTGCCTTTTGCTTTTACAAACTCATCTACTTCATCTTCAACTTGTTTTTCGATATCATCCTTATCGTAATAATCCTTATTAAATTCTTCCTTAATCTGATAAATTACTTTCTTACCCTTAATGGTTATTCCACTTTCACCATTATTAAGATCAATATAGTCCTTATCTTTTGACTTGTTACATGAGCAAGCTAACACTGTGCATACACAAATCGCCATAAAGACCAAACATCTTTTTATTAGTTTCATAATATTTCTCTTTTCCATTATTCTATAAATAAGCCCACTAACTCCCATACTTCAACTAACAATTATAACATAAAACAATATAAATTAAAATATTTTTTTGGCACAAAATATAACAAAAACTAACCAATCAATTAAATTTGTTTATTCAAATAATACAAAAAAATATAATCCCACAAGTGTCAATCTCCACAAAAACAAAACGGGCCTGTCCAACAGGACAAACCCATATATTTACAACATCGATAAACTTCTAAAATCCTTTTTAGCCTTTCCCTTAAAATACTTACTAATAAGGTTACACACTTCATCCATATATTCGTCTTTTAAACTAAAAGAAAACAACTTACTAATCTTACCCGAAATAATAAACTGCAATGCACAAAGTGCTGTATTACTAAGTTTAAGATTATCACCTATATGCTCATTGCAAAGGCATCCATCATACCTGAATGAAAACCCAGTCAAATCACTATTTTTACCACAGGATGCGCAATGAAAAACATCTGGATATTCTCCATTAATCACTAAAGTTCTTAATTCATAAATTGCTCGAATTAAACGGTATGGAATATTTCCACTCTCTATTGCTTTTAGTGCAAAATACAAAAGATTAAGTGTATCTCTCGCATTAATTCCTTCCATGCCATAATAATTTGCAATTTCTAAAAGGTAAGACCCATATGAAACCTTATCAAGATCCATAATCACATTTTCAAAGTGCTCACTAATTTTAACACCCGTAAGCGTATACGAATCCCTACCTGGATAAAGCGAAAATTCTCCCATAGCAAATGCTCGATTAGCACCAAGAAACGAACTATTCATACGTCTTGCTCCCCTAGCAAATGCCGTAATTTTTCCTTTTTCCTTTGTAAGCAAAACTAATCTTACATCATATTCTCCAATTGGCATGGTAGATATTACCATACCATTAACTGTTAATTGTTTCAATCAAATCACCAATTCCATCAATATTAGTATTTCTTATACAAATATATACTTTACATAATATTTTTTATGTCAATCTACTTCTTTTCATCAACATAGCCATAATTCTTTAAATAAAGGTCACTATCTCTCCACTCTTTTCGAACCTTAACCCAAAGTTTTAAATTAACTTTCTGCTCAAGCATATGCTCAATTTCATATCTGGCGTTACTACCAATCTTCTTAAGCATAGCTCCACCTTTACCAATTATGATACCTTTATGTGAATCCCTTTCACATACAATAGTTGCCTCTATATCAACCATTTTACCATTAGGTCTTTCCTTCATTTTTTCAATTGTAACTGCAATTCCATGTGGAATCTCATCACTTAATGCATGAAGAGATTTTTCTCTAATTACTTCAGCAACAATCTGTCTCATAGGCTGATCTGTCACTTCATCATCATCAAAATACTTTGGTCCATATGGAAGATATTTAAAGATAAGCTCAACCAAAGTATCAGTATTTTCTCCTTTTAAGGCTGATAAAGGAACAATTTCATCAAAATCAAAAACCTTTCTATATGCATCAATAAAAGTTAAAACTTCTTCCTTCTTAACTGTATCAACCTTATTAATTACAAGGATTACAGGCATCTTAACTTCTTTTAAAAGACGAACAATCTCCTGTTCACCTGCACCAATATAAGTTGTGGGTTCAACAAGCCATACAACAACATCGCAATCCCTTAAATTTTTAACTGCAACATCTACCATATATTCACCAAGCTTATTCTTAGCCTTATGAATACCAGGTGTGTCTAAGAAAATAATCTGTCCCTCATCACATGTATAAATAGTCTGTATTTTATTTCTTGTAGTCTGTGGCTTATTAGATGTGATTGCAATCTTCTGCCCAATTATCTGATTCATTAATGTCGACTTACCAACATTAGGTCTTCCAATAAGTGTCACATATCCTGACTTAAAGTTATCCATAAATCTCTCCTTTTATGTAAACCATCAAATTCTCAATATATTACTTAAATACTATATTAATACTAAAGTTTTTAAAAATATAACATTTATTCAAACAAATTAACCACCTTAGAAAATAACTCTTTATCCTCATTAATCTTTCCTTCAGATCCAATACAACATAAGTTCTTACTAGCTAAAGCTTCCTTAATCTTAATAGCAAGATTTCTAATATCTTCCTGATTAGCATTTAATATCTTAATTCTATCTGCTTTTCTTTCTTCGTAAGACCTGCCTCTAACGGTCTGGGCATATGCGATAGCACCCTTACTAGCTGTTGAATAAGGTGTATCAATTGAACTAAATGTACCAATAATATACTTAGTCATGTCCCTATCATCGCAGTCAAAGTTTTCAACATAATCAACTAACTTTTCATATATATCATTAGTCTCCTTAAGGTTTGGATCTCTATAAGATGTTAGTAAAACTTCCTTAGTACCTAAAAAGTTAGCTCCACATCCATAAGCTCCACCCTTAACTCTAACATTATTCCAAAGATAATCATAACTTAAAATCGTTGATAAAACAGCAAATCTTGGATCATACTCACTATCATATCTACCAGCTCTACATACAAACTGTATCTGTGATGGTGTAATAAATCCTTCACTCAAATCCGTACGAGAATTATCACTACTATTTGAATCAGCATTTTCAATACTGTTAATCTTACCTGCTGCGCTTAACTTATAACTATTTAATCCGTTATTGCTACTATCTTTATCACTTAGTATTAAACTGCTACTATCATCTGCAGCATTTAATCTTTTATGTAAACTAACTAATTCATTCTTAATTAATTCTGGTTCATAATCATGAGTAAAGCAAACTGTTATATTATCCTGTCTAAAGATAACCTTCATAAGATTCTTTAACTTATCAACTAAATCCACCTTGCATTTATCATAATTCTTAAATATATATTCTAGAACCTTATAATAACCTATGCCATTTCTAAGATCGAATCTTCTTTCTTTCTCACTATAATATGATTGAGCTCTCTTAATGGCAACAGCATTACCAGAATTTAGAATTCTATTCTTTGCCTTTGACATAAGTTCACCAAGAATTTCATATATCCTATTATAGTCATCAAACAAAGTATTCTCTATCACTTCATTTGCTAAGAAAAAGCCCTTATTTATCTTTTCATCAAAGCACTTTATGTAAACTTCGAAAAACTCCTTATACTCAGAGCAATCTGGTTTAACATACATATTAGATACAGTATAAGATAACTCGCCTACTTCTAACATAATTTCATTACACAAATCATCATATGAGAAATTCTTTGTACTAACATTTGATAAAACATTTTTAAGAATTGTCAAATATGGAAGCATCTCGGCATCAAGACCTGTTATGTCAAAACCTAATGTAATGTAACTAATCTTATTAGTAAATAAGTTTACATTATAAACCTTTACACCATTAACATCCTCAATCTTAACATCATACTTCTCTGGATTTTCATTAATATCAGACCTAGTAAGCATCGGAATCTTTTCAAGGTCTTCCTTAGGCGAAGGCTCGCTCTGATAAATATCAAGAGCCTTTGTCTCACTTACTATATTCTCAATCTGTTCTTCACTTAATGTATCCTTATAAGCCTTAAGTTTTTCCTTTAACTTATTATCATTTTCAAGAGTAAGTCCCTTAACTGGAACATTAACAATAACTGAACCATGTGTATTTGTAAGTAAATACTCTTTTACAATCTTTTCATAATAATCAGTATCAATCAACTGTCTCATTTCAGCAAATAACTTACCACAATTAATCGAATATAATGGATCATTAGCACCAAATATCCAACTATCATAAATACGAAGTCCAAGCATTAGCCCCTTTGGATAACGACCAAAATCCATCTCTCTATAATTAAACTCAAGATTATTAATTGCTGCTGCAAGACTCTTTTTATCAATACCATCAGCTACTATCTTTTCAAGAGTTTCTCTAATTGTCTTAACGAACTCATCCTTATCTGATTCATTAGCCATCTCAGCTGTAATACTATAATATGGCTGAAGAATTCCCCCTTCATAAGTTCCACTTACATCCTTACCAATTCCCTTATCAAGAAGTGCCTGCTTAAGCGGTGCGCCAGCCATGCCCATAAGTGCATAATCAATCATCTGCATTGCAATGCTAAGTTTTTCATCAAACACATCTCCAACAACAACATTGAAACTTAGTGTTGTGTTATCAACTTCTGATTGACTTTCAGTAATTGGATAACTTCTTCTCTCATATGCCATCTCAGCAAATGCCTTCTGCTTTTTAATTTCAGAATCAACTTCTAAATAATCGTAATCAGCTAAATACTCTTTATCGATATAATCAAGTTTTTCTGCCATGTCCATATCACCGTATAAGTAGATGAAACTATTTGCTGGATGATAAAACTTTCTATGGAAATTTAAATAATCCTCATATGTTAAATCAGGAATGAAATCAGGATCACCACCTGACTCATTTCCGTATGATGTGTCCGGATATAATGAATGCATGATTGCGCGCTCAAGTACGCCCTCTTCTGAAGAGAACGCTCCTTTCATTTCATTATAAACAACGCCATTAATCTTTAAATCATCTGATGGATTATCTAATTCATAATGCCATCCTTCCTGTTTAAAAATCATGTCAGTGTTGTAAATGTTTGGATGGAAAACTGCATCCATATATACATCTAAAAGGTTTTGGAAATCTGCATCATTAAGACTTGCGATTGGATATAATGTCTTATCCGGATAAGTCATAGCATTAAGAAATGTATTAAGAGACCCCTTAACAAGTTCGATAAAAGGGTCCTTTACTGGGTACTTTTTTGACCCACATAAAACTGTATGCTCTATAATATGAGCAACACCTGTATCATCTGTAGGAGGTGTTTTAAAACCTATTGTGAAAACCTTATTATTATCATCACATTCTATACATATAACTTTAGCTTTTGTTTTCTTATGAGAAAGGATATATCCCTTTGCCTTAATCTCATCAAGTTCTCTTTCTTCAACAATATCATAAGCTTGTAGTTTATCTTTATTCATATACACCGTCCTTAAAAAATTTCTTTACAAAATATTATACAACATATTTAAATAAATATGTTGTATATTTTAAAATTCACATTATTAACTTTACTTAAGTCCCCTCCACAGTGGGCTCCCCCGCTGTGGAGATCGTAATTCACAACAAGTCTA
>Ga0247609_10000915_pt1 | contig 37455 bp, 19 predicted proteins | sample 172DNAGHGlowgp2_FD_193487 | JGI IMG/M metagenome (GOLD analysis project Ga0247609, IMG submission 193487) | Sheep rumen microbial communities from Palmerston North, Manawatu-Wanganui, New Zealand - 1728 DNA GHGlow gp2 | ecosystem: Host-associated > Mammals > Digestive system > Stomach > Rumen ... | reverse complement strand
TGACATACAGCAGAAACTGGAGATGACACGCAAGCGTCAGGGGACGATGGTGACACCTGACGGTCAGCGTGCTGATGCTTATAAAGACTTGCCGCAGGAGCGCATCTACCTACAGACCGACAAGCCGTACTATGCAGCAGGTGATACGGTGTGGCTGCGTGCCCACTTGATGGATGCCGAGACGAACGAGCCTGTCAGCCGTTCGCGCTTCGTTTATGTTGAACTGCACGACCAGCAGGCTGACACACTGATGCAGTGCATGATGATACGTTGCGATGAGGATGGCGTGTTTGCCAACGCTCTGCTGTTGCCCAAGGAAATCAAAGGTGGAGTCTATACATTAGTGGCTTATACGCAGTGGATGCGTAACTTTCCTGCCGAGCAGTTCTGTTATCAGCCACTGACGGTGGTGGGTGGTGGACGCGTCCGAGGGCATCGCATACCCACAGAACTGATGGCGCTGCATGATGCCCAGGTGAGCATTCGTGGAAATGCTGCTACAGAAAGGGCACCTATCACGTTCGACATTGATGTTCGCGACAAGGATGGGAATCCGCTTCATGGTATCTATGCACTCTCTGTTACTGACTACGACGTGGTGCAGCCTGATAGCGTGTTTGGCGACATCCGCCAGAGCCTGCTGCGACAGCAACACGGCTACAAACCCGACACTGTCAGAAGCATCACTCATCCCTATCAGGAGCAGCAGTTCATCACGGGCCGCGTAAAGGGCAGCATTGGCCAACGCATCAAGAATCCGCACCTGCTGGTGCTCAACGCACAGACGGGTCAGCAATGGGAATTCGAACTGGGTGACAGTACCCGTTTTGCTTTAGCTGTGGATAATCCTGAAGGCACCACATTCCAACTGGAGGGTACACGGCGCAGCGGTCGTACGACGTTCGTGGAACTGCAAATCGACTCGCTGACCTTCCCCAAGGTAACATTGCCGCATTACACGTTGACGAAAGGTACAGACCTCGCTGCCTTCAGGGCGCAGGCCCAGACACAGCAGATGTACAACAGGGAAAGCCACATCGAACTGCCCGAGGTGGAGAAGGTGGGTAAGAAACGCAAACCGCTTAAAAACAACATCATGAGCCTAGAGGCTCCCAGAGGTTTCCAAGAGGAAGACCCGCGTATTGAGCGGGCAGCCAACATGCAGCAACTGCTGACATCGTTAGGCATGAGGGCTGTCTATAGAGATGGCGAAGCTTATATTACAACTCCTGACAATGCCGGCGTAAAAATCTTTGTAGATAATATAGTGGAGACGGATCATGACTATGTAATCAACCTGTTGCCGACGGACATCAAGTCCATAGAGTATTTCACACCAAACAATTCCATCAACGGATTCTTTGGAGTGCGCCCCGTATCCTATTCAGGGAAGGTGCCTGGTGTGCTGTTTGTCTTTTTGAAAGATGGTTCAGAAATCGTCAAAGCAAGAGCCAAGGACCGTCTTTCTTTTGTCACCGTTCGGCAGATGGGCTACCGCTGGCCTGTCGAGTTCTATTCTCCGCAATACACGGATAAGAGTCAGAAGACGCGTCCTGACCATCGCACCACACTTTATTGGAACCCGAAGGTCACGACGGATGCCAATGGCAAAGCAAGTGTGAAGTTCTACGCATCAGATATCTCCAAGCGTTATCTCGTAACCCTCGAAGGTGTCAGCAACGACGGAACTATCGTACGAAAGCAAACGGTCATAGAATAAGTTTGTCCCCCTCGTTCCCTTAAACAAAAAAGCCAAAAGAAGCATGAGGTTTCTTTTGGCTTTTGGATTGTTGTTGCTGAATGCGTTAGAACATCTGCCCAACGGCTCGGGCCTCGTCGCCCTCGAAGGTGATGACGTCGGTTACGGGTTCGTAACTCATGCGGGCAAACTGATGAAGCAGTATGGCGAGAAACGCTCTGTCACGCGAGATGCAGACTTCTGCCATGTAGTTACCGTTAGCAACTGGTTTCGGACGGAAGTTGCCAATAGCCTGAGCGAGTTTCTCCCGTTCTGTGGTGAGGATGCGTTTCAACTGTTCGCCATCAGCGGGCGACATTTCGATGGTCTGGGCGTCGATAACGCTATTAGTAGGATTATAGACAGCTGTAGTGCGCAGTCCGAACAGAGATTTGCTGATGCTAATACGAGCATCAGCGCAGATGCTGTTCCACATCTGCAATTGTTTGATATTTGCCATTGTTATCTTTTCTTTGTTAATAATGTTTGTTTCCCCTCCTCTCATCGTTGCAAAGGGAAACAGATCGCTAACAAAGAAGCCGCCTTAGCGCAATGACATAGTAAAGGCGCGAAGGCGCAGCAACGGTGCACTGTCTGTCGAGGCAGCCACACCATTGCTGTATGGTACATTTAAAGGGTTTGTAAACTTCGTTCCCTGCCCAGCGTCCATGATGCTTGCCAGGTTTACCGCCATGCGTTGGCAACAGGCGGGTGGGACGTGATGAGGCGACACGATGTGATGATGAGGCTGAGCGGAAGGCAACTTCTACAGGACTCTGGGGCTCCTCGGCTACATGCTTCAGATAGCCGTCGTGCTGTTTAATCTGTTCTTCGCTCTTCTGCTCGTCTCTTGCAGCCATGCCTTGTGCCTTGGTATCCAGAATGGAACCAAGGAAATCGCACAATAACGTGGCGACGAGGAAGAGACGAATCAGAAACCTGTTCATGCCGTTTTTCAATAACTGGCGGCAAAAATACGAAAAACTTTCGGAAACACCTTCGGTTTTCGCGAAAAAAGTTTAGAATGAAGGAAAAATTGCTGGCTGATGACATTTTGACCTTTCATCAGTCCTTAATATATAAAGGTATAGACGATGAAGATACTAACGCTGAAGGCATTTTTATTTTTTATTTTTTGTTTTCTATTGACTCCTGCTAGAGCGCAACACCGCTTGTGGTACGACCAGCCTGCCCAGACGTGGACGCAGGCACTGCCCATCGGTAATGGTGTGATGGGTGGAATGGTGTTTGGAACTCCAGCGGTAGAGCATATTCAATTGAACGAGGAAACCATTTGGGCCGGACAGCCTAATAATGTGGTGAACCCCAATGCGAAGGAGGCTCTGCCCGAGGTGCGCAGACTGATTTTCGAAGGAAAATACAAAGAGGCGCAGGACTTGGCCAACGCCAAGGTGATGCCCCGTGCCGTAGACAAGAATATGGGTATGCCCTATCAGCCGTTTGGCGACCTGTATATCGCAATGCCTGGACACGCAAACTACTCTGATTATGAGCGTTGGTTGGATTTGGACAATGCCAAAAGCGTGGTGAGCTACCAAGTAGCCGGGGTGCAGTATGAACGTGAAACGATAGCCCCGTTGGGAGGTCATCAAGTTATTGCTATCCGCCTGACTGCCAGCGAGAAAGGCAAGATTACGTTTACTGCCAATATGACGTCGCCCCATGAAAACGTGCTCATCAACATGGATGGTAACGAGGCGACGCTGCTGGGTGTTTCCAGCAAGCACGAAGGTTTGAAGGGTAAGGTGCGCTTTATGGGGCGTATGGCTGTACAGACAAAGGGCGGTCAGGTCAGCGGTTCGAATGGAATCATCAGCGTCGTTGGTGCCGATGAGGCTACGCTGTATGTCACTGTTGGCACTAATGTCAAGAGTTATAAGGACATCACGGGCGACGAAGTCCAGCAGTCGAAAGAACGCCTGAGCGGAGCAATGGCCCTAGGCTATGAGGCGCTGAAGGCCCTGCACGAAAAGACCTATAAGCACTATTACAACCGCGTGACGCTTGACTTGGGCGAAGACCAATATGCCAACGTCCCCATGAATAAGCGTATCGAGCGCTTTAGTGTGGTCAGCGATTCTGTCGCTGACAATCACCTCGTTGCCACTTACTTTCAGTTCGGACGTTACCTGTTGATTTGCAGCAGTCAGCCCGACAATATGAACCCTGCTAACCTTCAGGGTATCTGGAACGACAAGATGTTCCCCTCGTGGGACTCGAAATACACCACGAACATCAATCTCGAGATGAATTACTGGCCTTCGGAGGTCACGAACTTGACAGAGATGAACGAGCCTTTGTTTAAACTCATCCGTGAGATTTATGAACAAGGTAAGGAAACGGCTCGCGATATGTATGGTGCAGAGGGTTGGGTGCTGCACCACAATACTGACCAGTGGCGTATTACGGGCCCTGTGGATCGTGCCCAAACGGGACTCTGGCCTGTAGGTTCTGCTTGGCTCTGTCGCCATTTGTGGGAGCACTATCTTTATACGAGCGACAAGGATTTCCTTCGTCAGTACTATCCCATCATGCTCGACGCAGCCCGTTTCTATACGCAGACACTGCAAAAGCATCCAACGAAGGGCTGGCTTGTCGTCTGTCCTGGTGAGTCGCCAGAACATGGTGGTAAGGGCCGCCCCACACCGCTCGACGCAGGTGTGACGATGGACAATCAGATTGTTACTGAGCTATACACCAACGTACTGGAAGCTGCTAAAATCATTGGCGACAACAACCCTCTGCTCTCAGTTTTCAGTTCTCAGTTAGCACAACTTCCTCCCATGCAGATAGGTCGTTGGGGCCAGTTGCAGGAGTGGCTCGACGATTTAGATGATCCCAAGGACGACCATCGCCATTTCTCACATCTCTACGGACTCTATCCTTCGTATCAGATTTCTCCCACTCGCACCCCAGCGCTTTGGGAAGCTGCACGTAAGTCGCTTGAGGCTCGTGGCGACGTATCGACAGGTTGGTCGATGGGTTGGAAAGTCTGTTCGTGGGCCCGTTTGCTCGATGGCGAGCACGCCTACAAGCTCATCAAGGACCAGTTGACGCTGACTGCCGACACCTTCTTGATTTTTGGCACCGTCAAACAACGTGGCGGTACCTATCCCAATATGTTCGATGCCCATCCACCCTTCCAGATTGACGGCAACTTCGGTTGTACGGCTGGTATTGCCGAGATGCTGATGCAGAGCTACGATGGATTTATCTATCTGTTACCAGCCCTTCCCTCTGTATGGAAAGACGGTAGCATCAAGGGCCTTGTGGCTCGTGGAGGATTTGAGATTGATATCGACTGGAAGGACGGAAAACTGACGAAGGCTGTTGTTCGCTCTCGTAATGGAGGAACTTGTCTGCTTCGTTCGAATACTCCCATCAAGGGTAAAGGTTTGAAAAAAGGTAAGCAGAACCTCTATACCTTGAACACCAAAGCTGGCGGAGTCTATGAATTAAAGGTAAAAGAGTAAAAAACTATCACTAAACAAAAATACGATTATGAAGAACGGAAAAACATGTTTTGGCGTGATTATCGGAACACGCGCCTATTTTAACTCTGAGTTGGCCAAAGACGTGCGTAAGCAACTGCTGAAGACACTCGAAGATGGAGGTTATGAGTACATCATTCTGCCTGAGGATGCTACACCTACCGGCAGTTCAAGCATCGAGACTCGCGAGGATGGTCTGAAGGTTTCGAAGCAGTTCCGTGAGCATCGCGACGAGATTGACGGTATCATTGTCTCGCTGCCTAACTTCGGCTTCGAAATTGGTATCATCAACGCCATTAGCGATGCTGACTTGAACGTCCCCGTATTGGTACAGGCTTGTGACGACGAGAATGACAAGGTTGACCTTGATTCACGTCGCGATGCTTTCTGCGGTAAGATCAGTGTGTGTAACAACCTCTATCAGTATGGTATTCCCTTTACGGACACCACTCTGCATACTTATAGCATCTACGACCCACTGCTCCGCAAGGACATCGACCGCTTTGCTGCTATCTGTCGCGTAGTCAATGGTTTGCGCCACTGTCGACTGGGACAGATTGGAACGCGTCCTTTGGGTTTCAACACATGTCGTGCATCAGAAAAGCTGTTACAGCGCTCAGGCATCACCGTTGTTCCTGCTGACCTCAGCGAGATCCTTTATGCTGCCCAGAAGATCAGCGACGACGATCCCAAATTTATCGAGATGTGTAATCGTACCTGCAATTACGCCAAGGTGCCCGACAGCTATAAGGAGAAGTTAGGCTTGCAGGCTAAGTTCAGCGTGGCTGTTGAAAACTGGATTGAGCAGAACGATGTGCAGGCTGTAGCCATTCAGTGTTGGGATTCGTTGGAGCAGAACTACGGCTGTGCCCCCTGTGTCACCATGTCGATGCTAAGCGAGAAACTGATTCCTGCTGCTTGTGAGACTGACCTCGCTGGTGCCGTATCGATGTACGCCCTCGCCCTCGCCTCGCAGAATGCTCCTGCCTTGCTCGACTGGAACAACAACTTCGCTGAGGATCGCAACAAGTGTGTCTGCACACACTGCGGCAACTTCCCCAAGCAGTTTGTGGGGAATGGCGACCTCAAGTTAGGTCCGTTGGGCGTGTTGGGTCGTACACTGGGTAAAATCAATACCTTTGGCGCTGTCTATGCTAAGGTCAGCGAAGGACCCTTCACCTTCTTCCGTATCTCGACAGACGACCCCAAGGGCTGCATCAAGGCTTACTTGGGCAAGGGCGAGCTCACCAACGACCCCTACGGAATGGATGGCTGTATCGCCGTCACGAAGGTCGACAACCTGCAGAAGCTGATGAAATACATCTGCAAGAACGGCTTCGAGCACCACGTTGCCATGTGCCGTACTGATGTCGTCGACATCCTCAACGAGGCCATCGAGACCTATCTCGGATGGAACCTCTACGTCCACGAGTAAGGGCATTACTTCATTTGCTCCAGCAGGCGTTCGAGGTTGTCGAGGTCGAAGGCTGATACTTGTAAGTCGAGCAACTGGCCTTCGCGGTTGAAGAGCTTGTAGGTAGGCCAGGCGTGGACGTTCAGATACTGCTCGATGGCTCTTTGCTGTTCTGCTGGCAGGTTGTAGTGGGCCACGTTCGGGCCGCTGACGTTATACTCCTTGATGACATTCTCCCACGAGTCCTGCGGGCTGTTGTTGGCCAGATAGAGATACTGGATGTCGAAGCGGTTCAGACGGGCATACTCCTCAGTAGAGTGGGAGAGTGCATCCTTGCAGGGACCGCACCACGTGCCCCAGACGTCGAGGAGCACGAACTTGCCCTTGTAGGGTTCGAGGATTTTCTTCAGCAGTGCCTCTCCCTCGCTGATGTTTGCCAAGTCATCCGATGACTTCAGTACGAGCTTGTCGAAGTCGCGATTCTCGATGGCCAGATAGTGGTCGTTCTGTTTCTCCAGCATCGCTATACAGTCGGGGTTTTTGATTATCGCCCTCAGCGAGTCCATGACGCTGGGCTGCAGTGATGTGCGCTCGTGGTCGAACGAGGCGTAGGCCTGACGGAAGAGCCAGACGTCCTTGATGAACGGCTCAGCATGCAGCGAGTCGAGTGTCTTTGTGTTTTCTCTCATCAAGGCGAGCATCATGCCTGCGTTGATTAACTTTCTGTTCTTAGGTGCATTGAATATCTTATCCACCTCCTTAATCATGTCGGCATTCAGTGAGTCAATCTCATGTGACTTGCGGATTTTATCTTCGATGGTGGGTTCGGCATTGACGAGGGGTGTTACCTCATCAATCCATTTGGCCCAACGGGTGAGCAATGCCAGTTCCTCGTCGTTCGAGGCAAAGTCCTTGTAATTGTCGCGCATGCTGTAGGAAAATACGGCATTACGGGCCCGCGAAGCATCGTCGATGTAGTCGCGCAGGAAACCGCTGAAGTCACGATGCAGCGTGTATGGCTTCACCATCTTCGTCCAGAACGTGTCGTAGGCATATTGTCGGGCATGAGCGGTGAGCTGCATGTTGGAGCAATCGAAGCGTGACTGTCCGAAGTCGCGAGACAACTGACTGATGACATTGTCCTTACGGTATTGACTGAAACGGCTGGAGAGTGTGGGATGCTGCTGACAGAGCGCGTCAATGGCATCATGCTGTGTCTTGATGATGCTGTCGTTCCAGGCGATGTAATGCTCGACGTCCTCGCCTTTCTCCAGACGACGTCCACACCAGGGAAGCGGGAATCGGAACAGCTCGTTCTGCAAGCGGCAGTCGTCGCCCATGACGAAGCGACGGCCCTCCTTGAAGTCGTAGAGCATGAAGTAGGTCTTGCCGGGCTCCAGCATCGTGCGAATGAAGCAACGTCCCCAGTCCATAAAGAACTCGCTGCTGTTCATGAGTGGGAACTTGGCTGTGAAGCGACCCAGCGAATCCAGGTTGGCAAACACCGTCTCTTGCTTGTCTGTGTAGTAGTTCTGGTAACTTATCTCGAAATTTTTGTCTTTCTTGAAGTGCTCGGGCATATCCTTGAGCCAGCCCACGATGGTGACGGAATCCGGCTTGTAGCTTGTATCGACAAAGTCCTTGCGCAGGTCCTTTGTGGGATAGTCGGGCAGGAAACGACCAGTCATCATGGAGTACGTAGCCTTCTGATTGCCAATCTGTATCGCACGCGTTCCTTTCTTGTCTTTGCCGATAGTAATTTTCAGTTCGTCGTTGCCGTTGGTGAGCACCATCTTGGCTTCGCCCGTCTTGGGGTTCACGTCGCGCTGCTTATACGTCCAGAACTTACAGTCGTAGATGGCACAATCCTCCAAGAAGGCAATCTTCCAATCACCAGTCTGATCGTCGCGCCAATAAGAGGGGAAGAACTGTTTCCTGCGCTCTTCGACAGGTTTGATGCCTTTGATTTGGAAGGCGCCCCAGCCGTCGCCCTCAATGAAGTCGAACACCTTCGTGCCCTTCGGCAGCGGTGGGAAGTGAAAGGTCATCTCGCGCTTGCCACTCTTGTCCACAAAGGTGTGTTTGTTGAGCTCGATGTTGTCAGCCGAGACGATGGTGTAACGCTGGTCTCCCACTTTCAGATAAGTGTCGCCAACAAACTGGAACCATTGGCCAAGTTGTTCCGAATCAGGACGTTCCCAGGCAGTGATATAGACCACCGTCTCGTTGTCCTTCAGCTCCACCTTCTTCACATCGAGCAACAGGTGAAAGAATCCGTCGCCATAGCTTGTTCCATACTCAGTAGTGGGTTGTTCCCACACCGTTACATTCTCTTTTGCCCAGCCCGTCACTACGAAGAGGGCAAAAAGCATAGTTGATAATAGTCTGTTCATATCGGTTTATTTGATTGCGATGCAAAGGTAATGATTTTTCTTTGATTCCTTTGCATAATTATTCGAAAAATTAAAAAAAGTAGGAATTTATTTGGTGATTTGACAACTTATTCGTACCTTTGCACCCGTTCAGAGGAATGAGAGACTCCAGCGAGAGTCTCTCATTCTTTCATTTTAAATACTTAAACATCGTTTATGATAGACAAGAACGTAGTAACAAAAGCTGTTGAGGAGTGGTTGCAAAAGGGCGACTACTATCTGGTAGATGTAGAAATGACCACAGACGACCGTATCGTGATTGAAATAGACCACGCTGATGGTGTATGGATTGAAGACTGTGCTGACTTGAGCCGTCATTTGCAAGAGTCGCTAGGCGAGGAGCTTGGCGACTATGAACTGGAGGTTGGCTCGGCAGGTATCGGGCAGCCTTTTAAGGTGATGCAGCAGTATGTGAACCACATCGGCAAGGAGGTGGAAGTGCTGCAGAGCAATGGTCTGAAGCTGCAGGGCATCCTGAAGGAGGTTGATGCTGAGGCCGGACAGTTCTCTGTGGCAGTGAAGGAGAAGCAGCAGGTGGATGGCAAGAAGCGCCCTCAGCTGGTTGAGGTTGACAAGTCGTTCAACGTGAGCGACGTGAAATACTGCAAATACCTGCTGGCTTTCAAGTAAGAGAAGGACAACTAAAATTAAAAACAAAATAAAGAATGGCAACATCAAAAAATGCGAAAGGCCCCTCAATGATTGAGACCTTTCAGGAGTTTAAAGAGACGAAGAACATTGATCGTACGACCTTGGTAAGCGTGCTGGAAGAAAGTTTCCGTAACGTTATCGCCAAGATGTTTGGTTCGGACGAGAACTACGACGTCATTGTCAATCCCGACAAAGGCGACTTCGAGATTCACCGCAATCGCATCGTGGTGGCTGATGGTGAAGTACAGGACGAAAACAAGGAGATTGCCTTGAGCGAGGCCCAGAAGATAGAGCCCGACTACGAGATTGGCGAAGAGGTGTCAGAAGAGGTGGAGTTTCAGAAGTTTGGCCGTCGCGCCATCTTGAACCTTCGTCAGACGCTGGCTTCAAAGATCCTGGAGTTGGAGCACGACTCACTGTACCAGAAGTACAAGGACAAGGTTGGACAGATTGTTTCGGCTGAGGTTTATCAGATTTGGAAGCGCGAGGTACTGCTCATCGACGACGAGGGCAATGAACTTCACTTGCCAAAGGGCGAGCAGATTCCTGCTGACAACTACCACAAAGGGGAGACCATCCGTGCTATCGTCAAGGAAGTGCAGAACGAGAACAACAATCCACGCATCATTCTGAGCCGCACCTCGAACCAGTTCCTGGAGCGTCTGCTCGAGGCTGAGGTTCCTGAGATTAACGACGGACTTATCACCATCCGCCGCATTGCCCGTATGCCGGGTGAGCGTGCCAAGGTGGCTGTCGAGAGCTACGACGACCGTATCGATCCCGTTGGAGCCTGCGTAGGTGTGAAGGGTAGTCGCGTACACGGAATTGTTCGTGAGATGTGCAACGAGAACATCGACGTCATTAACTTCTCGAACAACACGCAGCTCTTTATCCAGCGCGCTCTGTCGCCTGCAAAGGTGACCAGCATTACGCTGAACCCTGAGGAGCACAAGGCAGAGGTTTATCTACAGCCCGAGGAAGTGTCACTGGCTATCGGTAAGGGCGGCCTGAACATCAAACTGGCCTCCATGCTGACAGAATATACCATTGATGTATTCCGCGTAGTGAACGAGAACGAGGCAGACGAGGATATTTACCTCGATGAGTTTGCTGACGAGATTGACCAGTGGATTATCGACTCTATCAAGGCCATTGGTCTGGATACCGCCAAGTCTGTACTCAACGCTCCACGTGAGATGTTGATTGAGAAGGCCGACCTGGAGGAAGAGACCGTCGACCATGTAATTGAAGTGCTGAAGGCAGAATTTGAGTAAGAAGAGTTTTTATGGGAGTAAGATTAAATAAAGTATTATCAGAACTGAATATAGGACTTCAAACGGCAGTTGATTTCCTTAAAAAGAAGAGCGCGTTGGGTGAAATCAAGGACGACGCTACGCCGAACACCAAGATTTCCGACGAGCAGTATGAGGCTTTGGTCAATGAGTTTAGCACCGACAAGGCAGTCAAGACCAAGGCGGAGATGCTGTTTTCGAAAAAGCCCAAGGAGAAGAAAGTGGTGGAGAAGACGGAGAAGAAAGCCGTTGTTTCTGCTGACGAACTTTTGGACAGTCATCCGCAGTTTAAGCCTGTGGGTAAGATTGACTTGGATAACATCGGAAAGGCTAAGGCTGCTCCGAAAACTGAACCAGAGCCCGTGGTCGCTGCCGAACCACAGGAAGAAGTAAAGCCAGAGCCCGAAATCGTTGATCGCGTGCCACACTCAGACCTTCAGGTCGGAGAACCCGAAGTGGAAGAGCCTGTTCAGACACAAGCCCTTGAGCCAGAGGAAGAAGAGGTTGCAGTCGAGGAGTATGATGATGAGGAGGAGGAAGAAGAAGTTGCCGATGAGACTGCTGCTCCTACACCCGTCAAGACTCCTGGCGAACTGAAGGCCGCTCAGAATGTGCCTCAGTTGAATGTGTTGGGCAAGATTGACCTCTCGACGCTGAACCAAAGCACTCGTCCGAAGAAGAAGTCCAAGGAGGAGCGCCGCAAGGAACGTGAGGAGAAGGCCGCTGGTGAACGCAAGAAGCGCGAGCGTATCCGTCAGGGAAAGGTGGATATCGAAGCTGCAGCCAAGCAGGCCAGTCAGCAGGGCAAGAACAATAACAAGAATAACAACAACGGTAAGAACAACAATAACCAACAGCAACAGCAGCAGGGCGGCAAGAAGAACAAAAAGAACCGTCCTGTGAAGCCGCTGGAGGTTGACGACGAGGCAGTAGCACGCCAGGTCAAGGAGACATTGGCCCGTCTGACTTCGAAGACCAACCAAAACAAGAAGGGTGCCAAGTATCGTAAGGAGAAGCGCGACGCAGTTGCAGAGCGCATGAACGAGGAGATGGCAGCTGAGGCAGCAGAGAGCAAGGTGCTGAAACTGACCGAGTTCGTGACTGTTTCCGAGTTGGCTACGATGATGAACGTGGGTGTCAATCAGGTTATTGGTACTTGTATGAGCATCGGTATCATGGTGTCTATCAACCAGCGTCTGGATGCAGAAACTATCAATATCGTTGCTGATGAGTTCGGATTCACTACTGAATACGTTTCTGCTGAGGTTCAGAACGCCATTACTGAAGAGGAGGACGACGAGAACGATCTGATCTCTCGCGCTCCTATCGTGACGGTGATGGGTCACGTCGATCATGGTAAGACCTCGTTGCTCGACCACATCCGCAACACCAACGTGATTGCCGGTGAGGCTGGTGGTATTACCCAGCACATCGGTGCTTACAACGTGAAGCTGAAGGACGGCCATAGCATTACTTTCCTCGATACCCCTGGTCATGAGGCCTTCACGGCTATGCGTGCCCGTGGTGCCCAGGTGACGGATATTGCTATCATCATCGTTGCTGCCGACGACTCTGTGATGCCTACCACCAAGGAGGCCATCGCTCATGCTCAAGCTGCTAACGTGCCGATGGTGTTCGCCATCAACAAGATTGATAAGCCGGGTGCTAATCCCGATAAGATTCGTGAGGACTTGGCCAACATGAACCTGCTGGTGGAAGACTGGGGCGGTAAGTACCAGTGTCAGGAGATCTCTGCCAAGAAGGGACAGGGCGTCTATGAACTGCTCGAAAAAGTGCTGCTCGAGGCTGAAATGCTCGACTTGAAGGCTAATCCTAACCGTAAGGCTACAGGTTCTATCATCGAGAGTTCGCTCGACAAGGGTCGTGGCTATGTGTCAACAGTACTCGTGTCGAATGGTACCCTGAAGATTGGTGATGTGGTTATCGCCGGTACCGCTTGGGGCCGTGTGAAGGCTATGTTCAATGAGCGTAACCAGCGTATAGAGAAGGCCGGTCCTGCTGAGCCTGCTATCATCCTGGGTCTGAACGGTGCACCTACTGCTGGTGACTCGTTCCACGTGATGGAAACAGAGCAGGAAGCCCGTGAGATTGCCAACAAGCGAATCCAGCTGCAGCGTGAGCAGAGTCTGCGTACTACCACCAAACTGGGTCTCGACGAGTTGTCACATCGTATCGCTTTGGGTGAGTTCCACGAGTTGAACATTATCGTCAAGGGTGATACTGATGGTTCTATCGAGGCACTCTCCGATTCTTTCATCAAGCTCTCTACCGAGAAGGTGCAGGTCAATGTCATTTCGAAGGCTGTCGGTCAGATTTCAGAAAACGACGTCATGTTGGCTTCTGCTTCGCAGGCCATCATCATTGGCTTCCAGGTTCGTCCTTCTGCTGATGCCCGTCGTGCTGCCGATCGTGAGGGTGTCGAAATCAACACCTATTCGATTATTTATGACGCCATCGATGATGTGAAGTCAACGATGGAGGGTATGCTCGACAAGGTGAAGAAGGAAATCGTCACTGGTGAGATTGAGGTCAAGCAGGTGTTCAAGATTTCGAAGGTGGGTACCGTTGCCGGTGGTCTGGTGACCGATGGTAAGGTGCACAACAAGGACAAGGCCCGTGTGGTTCGCGACGGTATCGTCGTACACACTGCTCCTATCGATGCCTTGAAGCGCTACAAGGACGATGCCAAGGAAGTGGCAACGGGTTTGGAGTGTGGTATCTCGCTGGTTAACTTCAACGACATCCAGGTTGGCGATATCATCGAGACCTTCACGGAAATCGAGGTTGAACAGAAGCTGTAATTCAAAGATAATGACAATGAAGAAAGCAAACATTTTGAGACTGGTAATGGCATTTGCCTTGCTGCTCACAGTCAATGCCAATGTGATGGCCGACGACCTCCGCTTGGGCGGCAGCATCGTAGGTAAGATTGAGTCCAACGGCGATGTTCGCATCAACGGTTCTATCGTAGGGCGCTTTGAGTCGAATGGCGATATTCGCGTCAACGGCTCTATCGTTGGAAGAATTGAGTCGAATGGCGACATCCGCAAGAACGGCTCCATCATTGGTCGTGTTGAGGCGAACAACGACATTCGTATCAACGGCAGCATTGTAGGCCGTGTTGAGAAGAATGGTGACATCCGCTATAATGGTTCCATCATTGGTCGTGCAGAGAAGATGACCGATGTTCGTCGCGTGGCTGTGATGTACTTCTTCCCCTTCTTCAACCTCAGGTAATTGATGAAGTTGAAGGTCAACCGTAAAAACATCGAAGTATTTGAGGGTGCGCTGGTTCGCCATGCGCTCCTCAGATATTTTGTTTGGAAAGGGTGGGACGTCCGCTTCATAGACCACCTGACGGTTTACGACCGCTGGGGCCACGAGATCGACCTTGACGCTCCTGCCAGTCAACACGAACAGATTAAATTCAAATTACCCCAAACGACATGAACAAGATTCTTTTAGCCTCGTTGTTGATGCTGTTGACTCTGACGGCATCGGCTCAAGAACGACGTGAACTGCATATCCTCTCGACCAACGACATGCATGCTGCCATCGAGCAGTTCCCCCGTCTGGGCTTTGTGGCCGACTCGTTGCGGGCACTCTATCCTGACCTGCTCATCCTTTCAGCAGGCGACAACCGCTCGGGCGACCCCATCAACGATATGTTTGAAATTCCTGCCTACCCCATGGTAGCGCTGATGAACCAAGTGGGTTTCCATGCTACTGCAGTGGGTAATCATGAGTTCGACTCCAACCAGTACGGATTGGCCAAACTCATCGGACTCTCTGCTTTCTCGACGCTTTGCGCCAATATGGAGCCCGACCCCAAGTTCAACATGCACGTCAAGCCTTATCAGTTGTTCGATTGTGGAGGCATCTCGGTGGGTGTCCTTGGCATCACGGCGCTGGGCTCGTTGGGTACTCCTGAGAGTCATCCAGCTCGTATGACGGACATCAAGTTTATGGACCCGCTGGAGACCATTAAGAAGTATGAGTTCCTGCGCAAGCAATGTGACGTAGTACTGCTGTTGTCGCATTTGGGCTATAAAGACGATGTGAAGTTCTCTGCCCAGCTGCCCTGGGTCGACATCATCGTAGGCGGACATTCCCATACTCAGCTCGACGGAGGCGAGATTCACAACGGTATCCTCATTACCCAGAACATGAAGAGCCTTCCTTTTGCTACTCATTCCACACTGGTGCTCGAAGGCAACAAAATCGTCGAGAAGAAGGCCGAGCGCATTGCGGTTGCTGGCAAGGGCGAGGTGAACAATACCATTGCCGCACTGGTACAGTATTTCTCCGAGAATCCAGCCTTCAAGCGGGTGCTGGCTGTTGCCGAGACGCCATTTGCCTGCAAGGAGGAACTGGGCTGTCTGATGTGCGACGCCTATATCGTTGAAACGGGTGCCGACTTCTCGTACCAGAATGCTGGAGGCGTACGCATCGAGAGCCACCCTGCTGGCGACTTGACTATGGGTGACGTCATGATGGTGGACCCCTTCCAGAATGCTGCCGTCGAACTGAATGTGACGGGTAAGGAACTCTCCGACATGCTCATCTCCTGCTACGACAACGACAACCAGCGTTTCCCCTATGTCAGTGGCATGACTTGCGAGATTACCCTTAATCCCGCTGACAAAACGATCAAGAAACTCGTCATCTTCGACAAGGATGGCAAGAAACTGAATCTGAAGAAGACCTATCGCGTCGTGTCTAACAGCTATTCGGTGGCTGTCAGTCCCACGAATCGTCACGACGAGGGCCATAGCTTGGGGATCACTACTTCCGACCTGATTAAGAGCTATCTTGAACATCAGGGACGCGTCAGCTACGAGGGTCGTCGTTGTCTGAAGTTCGTCAGTAAGTAAACAAATATGGAAGAAAAGATTGCAACGCCACACTTTGACCAAAAGTCAAAGAATCAATATGTCCGTCAGGTGGCTGAACAGAAATACGAGTTTGGCTTTACCACTGATGTGCATACCGAAATCATACCCGTCGGCCTTAACGAAGATGTCGTCCGACTCATCTCGGCCAAAAAGGGGGAACCCGAGTGGATGCTCGAGTTTCGTCTGAAGGCCTTCCGATATTGGAAAGAACAGAAGGAACCAACCTGGGGCCATGTGCATGTACCGCCTATCGACTATCAGGCCATCTCGTACTATGCCGACCCCACAGCCCGTCCTATGCCCAGCGGTTCTGTCGCTGGCATCGACCCCGAACTTGAAAAAACCTTCGACAAGCTGGGCATTCCCCTTGAGGAGCGCTTGGCCCTTAGTGGCAATACCGCTGTCGATGCCATCATGGACTCGGTGTCAGTGAAGACCACCTTTAAGGAAAAACTTCGTGAAAAGGGTGTCATCTTCTGCTCCATCGGCGAGGCCATCAAGGAGCATCCCGACATGGTGCGTCAGTATCTCGGTTCCGTTGTACCCTATCGCGACAATTACTTTGCAGCGCTCAATAGCGCCGTGTTCTCTGACGGCTCGTTTGTTTATATCCCCAAGGGCGTTCGTTGCCCCATGGAGCTCAGCTCGTATTTCCGCATCAATGCCCGCAATACGGGTCAGTTTGAGCGCACGCTGATTATTGCCGACGACGATGCCTACGTCTCTTATCTCGAAGGCTGTACGGCTCCGATGCGCGATGAAAACCAGCTGCACGCGGCTATCGTCGAGATTATCGTGATGAATCGTGCGGAAGTGAAGTATTCTACCGTTCAGAACTGGTATCCTGGCGATGAAAACGGCAAGGGCGGTGTGCTGAATCTGGTGACCAAGCGTGGTGACTTACGAGGCGAGGGCAGCAAGCTCTCGTGGACGCAGGTGGAGACGGGTTCGGCCATTACTTGGAAATATCCCTCGTGCATCTTGCGTGGTGACAACTCGCAGGCTGAGTTCTACTCCGTTGCTGTCACCAACAACTATCAGGAGGCCGACACGGGTACGAAGATGATTCACATCGGACGAAACACCAAGTCGACTATCATCTCGAAGGGTATCTCGGCTGGTCATTCTCAGAACTCGTATCGTGGATTGGTTCGTGCTGCTGCTACTGCCGACAATGCCCGCAACTACTCATCGTGCGACTCGTTGTTATTAGGCTCCGATTGTGGTGCGCATACCTTCCCATATATGGATGTGCACAACGATACGGCAATCTTCGAGCACGAGGCTACCACCTCGAAGATTTCTGAAGATCAGCTCTTCTATTGCAACCAGCGCGGCATTCCCACCGAGCAGGCCGTAGGACTCATTGTCAACGGCTATGCCAAGGAGGTGCTGCAGAAGTTGCCTATGGAATTTGCCGTCGAGGCACAGAAGCTCCTCTCTGTTTCGCTCGAGGGAACCGTAGGGTGACCTCATCGAAATACCGAGATGTCGAAATAACGAAATATCGAAAAACGAAATAATATGCTTGAAGTCAAGAATTTACACGCCAAGATAGGCGACAAGGAAATACTGAAGGGCATCGACCTCGTGATCAACGATGGCGAGACTCATGCCATCATGGGCCCCAACGGCTCGGGTAAGTCTACCCTGAGTGCTGTGCTCGTGGGCAATCCGCTCTATGAAGTTACGGAGGGCGAGGCATACTTCAATGGCAAGAACCTGCTCGAGATGAAACCTGAGGACCGTGCTCACGAAGGCTTGTTCCTCTCGTTCCAGTATCCTGTGGAGATTCCTGGTGTCTCGATGACCAATTTCATGAAGGCTGCCATCAACGAGAAGCGCAAGTATCAGGGTCTGGAGCCGATGAACGCTGCTGAGTTTCTGAAACTGCAGCGTGAGAAACGAAAAATCGTCGAGCTCGACTCGAAACTGGCTAATCGCTCGGTGAACGAAGGCTTCTCGGGTGGCGAGAAAAAGCGTAACGAGATTTTCCAGATGGCCATGTTGGAACCGAAGTTGAGTATTCTCGACGAGACGGACTCTGGTCTCGACGTTGACGCTATGCGCATTGTGGCCGAGGGTGTCAACAAACTCCAGACGCCTGAGACCTCGTGCATCGTCATCACCCACTACGACCGCTTGTTGGAGATGATTCGTCCGCAGTTCGTTCATGTGCTCTACAAGGGTCGCATTGTCAAAACCGGTGGTCCAGAACTGGCCAGGCAGATTCAGGAGCACGGCTACGATTGGATTAAAGAAGAAATCGGAGAAGAGTAATCTTAATTGAGAATTGACAATTGATAATTATGGTTACTTCTGGTTCTGAGAAACAATATATTGACCTTTACGAGCAGGCTCGGCAGACGATAATGGATCATGCCCCTGAGGCGATGAATGCCGTGCGCGACGAGGCCTTCAGGGACTTCACTGCGAGTGGTTTCCCCACTCGCAAGATTGAGCGTTACAAATACACCGACCTGCAGGAACTTTTTGCACCCGATTTTGGTGTCAACCTCAGTCGCCTCCAGATTCCCGTCGATCCCTACGAGGCCTTCCGTTGCGACGTGCCAAACCTGTCGACCAGCCTCTATTTCGTGGTGAACGATATGTTCTATCGCGACGACAAGCCCAAAGGCCATCTGCCTGAAGGTGTTATCGTGGGTTCGTTGCGCGACCATGCAGATTTGGTGGCGAAGTACTATTCTAAGCTTGCCAAGACCAGTGAGGACGCTGTGACGGCGCTGAACACCATGTTGGCTCAGGATGGCATGTTGGTCTATGTACCTAAGAACGTCAAGGTCGATCGGGCTATTCAGGTCATCAATATCCTTAAGGCCTTGCCGCAAAACGCTCAGCGCGTAGTGACCGACTTGATGGTCAACCGACGCGTGCTCATCGTGCTCGAAGAAGGAGCTGAAATAAAAATGCTCTTTTGCGACCATGCTGCCGACGACCGTAATTTCCTCGCCACACAGGTCATCGAGGCCTTTGTGGGCGAGAATGCCTCACTGGATCTGTATTGCCTCGAGGAGACGCACGCCAAGAACGTCCGCGTCAGCAATGTCTACATCGACCAGCAGCGGGGCAGTCGTGTGAACCATAACGTCATCACCCTGCACAACGGCACCACCCGCAACAAGCTCGACCTCACCTTCTCGGGCGAGGAAGCCGAGTGTCAGTGCTACGGTTGTGTCATTGCCGACAAGCAGCAGCACGTCGACAACAACACGCTGATTGTTCATAAGGTGCCCCACTGCACCTCGAACGAACTCTATAAATACGTGCTCGACGATAAGGCCACAGGAGCCTTCGCCGGACGTGTACTCGTGGAACACGGAGCCCAGAAAACCTCGTCGCAGATGACCAATCAGAACCTAACGGCAACCCGCGAGGCTCGCATGTACACCCAGCCCATGCTCGAAATCTATGCCGACGACGTCAAGTGCGCCCACGGCTCTACGGTGGGCCAGCTGAACGATGCTGCCCTGTTCTATATGCGACAGCGAGGCATCTCGTTGGACGAAGCCAAGCTGCTGCTGCAGAACGCCTTCATCAACGAAGTCATCGACCACATGCAGCTCGAACCCCTCCGCGACCGACTCCACTACCTCGTCGAAAAGCGCTTCCGAGGCGAGCTCAACAAATGCGCTGGTTGCAAGCTCTGTAAATAAAAAGACCATATCCCAATGCAAAACCTCAGGACACTACTTTTCTCAACCCTATTCCTATTGTCTGCTTCTTGGGCAGCGGCAGCTTCCGATTCCGTGCAGACAGGATGTCCTGAAGTGAAACTCCAGGTCGAGCAGTTGCCCGACCTGAACATTCCCCGTGCTGGCCACGAGGTGTTCTGTGTGAATGGCGAACTGACGGTGGCTGGCGGACATACCGAAGGTTTTGTGCCCACTCCTACGGCTGAATATTACAAGGACGGCGAGTGGCACACCATTCAGATGACCTATCCCCACGACAATGCCTTCTCTGTGGTGCTTCGCTCAGGAAAGGTGATGCTTGGCGGAGGCAGCGAACAGCCTATTGGCATCGGACAAACCTTCGTGACAGAAACATACGACCCCCAGAATCATTCCTTCAATGGCTATTGTAGTTTGCAGCGGAAACGCGCCTGTGCCTCTTCCCTTGAGATGGATAGTGGCCGAGTTGTCGTTGCCGGAAACTGGTATCACGACGATGGTATCGAACTGTTCGAGGATAAGGCTGGAACCCTTGCCGATTACAAGGGCAAGCGGCTCTTTACTTACCTGAAGGATGTTTCCGTACAGCGTGCCTATCCTTTCATCTTCCGCACGAGCAAGGACGACGCTCTCATCTTCGGAGGCGTTAGCGTGAAGGGCGATTCCCTTTGGTCGACTACCGCCTATACGCTGAAAGGCGACTCCGTCATCATCCCCTTGCTGGCTGACTGGTGGCCGTTAAGCTGCGATATGTGCCGTAGTTCCGAGAGTTTCTTTGGCGATGCCGATAAAGGCCTCTATGCCTATCTGTTGGCTGTCGAAAACCGAGATGGTCAGGTCGCTTTAGCAAAGGTGGTGAATGGTGAGTTCTCCCTGTTGCCAACGGCTTGTCCGGTTCCGATGCGCAGTCAGGGCGAGGAAATATGCTATGCCTCTTCCATGATTGTCGACCAAAAAGCCCGTCGTGGCTATCTGTTGGGCTTCAGCAGGGGTTACTTCAAAGCCCCCGAGAAAGCTTGGCGTTGGTATGTGCTCTCTGTCGACTACACTGTGCAGCCTGCTGCGCTGACGCTTTATTACACGGACCCTGTGGCCGACTTTAACGTCTATCCGCCCACACTGACTCGCGAAGGCAACCTCATGATAGCCGGTGGCTTGTATCATGGCAGCAATTTCACTCCGTCGAAGCGGGTGCTGCTGTTGCGTGTGGGACAAGAGGCGGCAGTCGCGCAGGGTGAAAGCAACTTTTGGCTCATGGCATTGCTGATATTGGTGGCATTGTTAGTCGTTTGCGCCTGCGCATACCTTATTATTATAAAGCGGCGCCGTCGCCTCTTTGGAAACGCTGAATCCTCAGAACCGAGCATTTCGGCTGGAGCCTCTGTCCTGTTGATGCAGCGTATCGACCAGTTGATGGAAACGCAGAAACTCTATCAGAACAGCGATTTGAAGGTGACCGACCTTGCTACAGCCTTGGGCACCAACCGTCGAGCCGTTTCCGACTGCATCAACTCGCAAAAGGGTTGCACGTTCACCCAGTTTGTCAATCAATATCGCATTGATCATGCCAAACGAGTCTTGCGCCAAAATCCTGACAAGAAGATTGTCGACATCTATCTCGAATCGGGTTTCGCCAACGAGGGTTCCTTCTTCAGAACCTTCAAGGCCGTTACGGGCATGACGCCCAAGGAGTGGCTCGCAAAATCATAAATATGCAACTTTTCTAGCAGAATCGACTGACAAAACGCGTTTTGTTAGTCGATTTTGTTAAATTGTGAGTCCATTTGTCCGACTTTTTCTTATCTTTGCGACAAATGAACATATTAATCAATTAAAACAAGTGTAATTATGAAAAAAACTCTATTCTTATTATCTTTACTGATGGTTGCTATACAGCCGATGGCGGCTGAAGACCTGTACAGTAGACTGCCATCTAACCGTGGAGGATGGATGAATCTGAGTTACGGTGTAACTGACTCCACCTATTACACAAGAGATATGCTGCCTCTGGAAACGCAGATTTCTGGCAACACTATCCATGTGCTCTTTATGGATTGGGCCAAAAACGCCAGCGGTGAATATCCCATTTACTATCGTCGGAGTACTGACTTGGGCAAAACTTGGGATAAGGCTCAGCTCATAACGACCAACAAGGATTCATGGGATGGCAGCAGTATTGCAGGACAGAACAGCAGGCTGATGGCAGTTTCGGGCAACACAGTCCATCTGCTTATACCATATCAAGAATGGGCCAATGATTTCCGTGTGCGCTACTACCGCTCCACCGATGGCGGCAGCACCTTCAGTCAGAAAGTGTTGCTCGAGGGCACCTCGCTACCCGCCTTTCAGACTCCGCACATTGTATGCGACGGCAACACTGTGGTAGCGGCCTTCTCATTATACAGAAACAACCAAGTACGAGTTTTCACTTCCACCGACGGCGGCAACAGTTTCAACGACTTGACGATAGAACAGACGATGCAACTTAAGGACCTGACTGTTTCTGGAAACAGTTGGATTGTACTTGGCACCGAGTCTCTGATTGGTGGCGCCTATGTACGCCAAGGTACAGTATGGATAGCCAGGTCGACTGACGGCGGAAAGAGTGTCGAAGTCAAGAACATTGCCCACGTATCGGGCGATGGCAAGACCTACTCCGACGTATCCACCCTGAACAACCCCATGTATACCTATCACCCTCAGATGGTGCAGCAGGGGCAAGTGGTCGACGTGATGTACCGAGGCTCGCTGAGCAACGGTGAGCCTGATCCCCGCTACGACTACGGCCACACCATCCACCAACGCTCCACAGACGGTGGTGTCACATGGAGTGAACCAAAGTATCTGCCGGAGTCTACTGGAGAGAGGGGCACTGCCGGCACGGGCACCATAGCAGCAAAGGGTGACAACATATACATATATACAACTTGGGACGACAAGTACCGTATTTATCACTCACACGATGGTGGTCAGACATGGGCCGTTCAGCATCGTGGCGGTTGGGCAGGCTGGTCAGGCGACAGCGACGGCTACAACATGCGCGACTCCTACATGCTCTATATCGCCCCTGACGACCCCACCGGCCAGCACGCCTACCTGACGGGCAAACGCTTCTACTATGCTGAGACCCGCGACGGCTTCCGCACACTGAGCCGCAACTTCATGAAAGGCTATGAGGCATCAGATCAGAATCAGTGCACCAATGAGGCCCTGCGCGTTCTTGTTGACGACAAGGGTATGGAGCACTGGTTCGTTCAATACGTTGCGCCTCATAAGAGTTTCAGCGAATATTTCTATAACATCTGCTATCGCCGCAATGAGCCAGAGCCAGCCTTGGGCAACACCGACATGGCTCTCGACATCGCCGAAACACCAAGTTCGCGCCCTCAGCACCAACTCACCATACCTATGACAGAGAGCCTGATGGCAACAAGTAAGGCTACTACTGTGGAATGTTGGGCGAAAATCGATGAACTAGGAAAGACGTTCCAGATAGCCAGCCTTACCCACACAGACGGCAAAACGGAGGGAGGCCGATATAGTGGCGGCTGGTACATCAACATAGACAGCGACTATTCTAATGACCACATTGTGCTCGTTGCCGGTCTGACCACCGACAAGTCTGTAGATGGTGTGGGCAAGCAGATTTATGAGCGCCGTTATAAAATATACCAGACAGGCTATTGGCATCACATTGCCTTGACATACGATGATGCTGTACAGGAGAATAATCTCCGCCTTTATGTTGACGGGGCTCTGGCAGGCACACAGACCGAACACGGCGACATTCTTATGGGCAGCAACCCCATTGTCATTGGAAAGTCTGACACCTACGATGCCGAAGCCAAGGTCCTGATAGATAACTTTGCTGTTTGGAGCAGGGCACTCCCGCAGGAAGAAATACTTAAGCATATCTATGCTGCACCCGATGGAGCGGATAAGGATTGCAAATTACTGCTCACCTTCGACGGTTCGATGAAAGACAAGAGCCAGTATGGCAACGATGCTGTGCCTATCAGTTTTCCGCAGTTGAAGGCGCACGACGGCATCCGTCCGCCGCATCCTGAGTTCACTATGTCGAAGGAAATGAAGGGCCAGAAGGTCTATGTGAACGACGTCACCAAGGACGGCGAGGGCTGTTGGTGGATATTGCCTTATCCTGGCAAGATGAACGACTACAAGACCAGCGACAAGCGCCACGTCGAGCAGGACTTCAGCCGCGATCCCGGCACCTACGTCTACACCTTGATAGCCAAGGGCACGGACAACTGCAACGCCTATGCTGCTACCTCACAGACCATCATCGTTGGCGGACTCAGCAAGGTATTCCCTGAGAAAGCTGCTCCGAGCGACGTGGTAATGCTGCGCATACAGGGAGGCTACGAACTGACCTATTCAAAGCAGCCACGCGTGGCACTGCACAGCGCTGCGGGCGACATTGAAGGACAGTGGATGGTTGACAAAGACTATAAGTCAAGCAACGTTGTTTCACCCGACGACTTGGCACCGGCAGCATTCGACCTGCGAACTGCAGCCCTGGGTAAGTATGATGTCATCGTGGACACCGATACACTCTATCAAGCCTTTGAATTGGTGGCAGGCGACGGATATCCCGACGTGTACGTTGAGGTGAGTGGCCGCGATAGAATGTTGTGGGGTAAGTATCAGATTTACAGCATCGACTTCAGCAACAAGTCGAATGTGGCAGCATACAATACGCCGTTCACGCTCTTTGTGAGTGACAAGGACGGCAAACTGGACCTCACGTTCGACTTCCCTGTGGAGTGCTTTGATGAGGATATTCCACAGGCTGTGGTAGACTTGCTGAAGGATGGTGAGAATGGTGTCGTCGTTGATACCGAATATGGGCCGATGCGCGGCTGGGTGCTCAACATACCCTATATTGCCCCCAATGGCGAGACTCATCTGACCTTCCGCGTCAGAATGAATAACGATGCATCACCTGACATCGACATGGTGTATGCCTGCGGCCAGCCGGTAGGTGCTTGGGAGGAGGGCCTGACGTTTGAAGAAGCACTTCGCAGGGCCGAGCCCGACGAGTGGGATGACCAACTGAACGTACATGACCGTTGGGACGGCGATCTGGCTGCCTGTCTGGGCGATTATTTCTACGGATGGTTCAAGGATACTGCCATTGGTGCAGTACCAGGTGTGAACTGCGTATACGCCAGAGCTAAGTACGAGGCCTCGAAGAAGGAAACTCACGATTGGGCAGTGGCCAACATGATGGTGAACGCTATCGGCACCGCCATCGCATGTGTCGGCACCGCAGTCGACGTGGGTACGCTGGGCGGCAGCTGGATTCTACATACGGCTATAGAAGCTGTTTGGAACGGCATTAGCAACGCAGTGAGCGTGGCCAGCTGTCTGGCACAATCGAAGAAGTACCGTCACCTTGTCGCAGTGAAGAGCTACGACCCCAACGAGATGATTGGCCCGTCGGGCTATGACGACCAGGCTCACTACATCAAGCCCATCCATCAGATGCCTTACACCGTCACCTTCGAGAACAAGGCTTCGGCTACGGCTCCTGCCCACGAGGTATTCGTCAACGACACCCTCGACGCTTCGAAGTACGACCTCTCTACCTTCTCATTCACGTCGTTCGGCTGGGCCGATACCCAGGTGGCTGTAGGTGGCAGCAAGACCAAGGAGTTCACCCGCGATGTGGTTTATAATGTGAAGGGTCAGGACATTCTGGTTCGTGTCAGCGGACAGTTTGACGAGCAGACAGGCGTAGCACGCTGGTCGTTCGTATCGCTGAAGAAGAATGGCGATGAAATCGACGATCCCGACCTGGGCTTCCTCCTGCCCAACAACGACAATGGCGACGGCGAGGGTTTCGTCAGCTTCGTTGTCGAGCATAAGCCCAATCCTGCCAGCGGTTCTACCGTCAGCAACAAGGCCACCATCATCTTCGACGCCAACGACCCGATAGTGACCAACACCTACGTCAACACCTTCGACACCGACTACCCGACGTCGCAGATTGCCAGCGTCGAGGAGAAGGATGGTAAACTCGTCGTCACCGTCAGCGGTACGGATGCCACATCAGGCATCGGCACCTACCACATCTATGCCTTCAAGAACGGTGGCGAGGCCGAGCTGGTGGCAGTTATCATCGAGGGCAACCAGGCATCCTTCGCCTGCGAGGCAGGTGCCAAGTACGGCCTCTGTGTCATTGCTACCGACCATGTAGGATGGGTTGAGGCCAAGGACATCAAGGCCGAGACAGAGGTGACATCCGTCAAGGAAGCCCTGACCGACCGCTCTGACAAGGGCGAATACATCGACCTGCAAGGCCGTCGCCACAAGAACCCCAACGGCCCCGGTGTCTACATCCAGAACAAGAAGAAAGTGTACATCATGAAAATGGTAGAAGACGATAACCAATAAATAGAAAAACTTATGAAACAGCGACTGCTCCTCCTTGCAATTCTGGCGACTTGGGTTGTCAGTATGCATGCCGAACAGGTTTCTACGCTCATCGTGACGACGAAGAGCGGTTCAGAGACAGCCTTCTTCCTGAAGGATAAGCCGCAGGTGAAGTTCGAGGGTACCGACCTGAAGGTATCCTCGACAGCCGGTGATGCTACGTTTCCGCTGGCCGACGTGCTGCGGTTCACCTATGCTATGCGTGATGCCTCGGGCATCAGCGAGACGTACGACCCCAAGACGGGCGTCCAGTTCAAGGACAATGTGCTGGTCATCAGCCAGATCCGACAGGGCAGCTTCGTGGGCGTCTATTCGCTCGACGGAAAGCTGCTGCGCCAACTGACTCCCCATCATTCGGGCACCTTCCGCCTGAACCTCTCCGACTTGCCTTCAGGGCTTTATCTGGTGAAAGCTGCGAATACCACTTATAAAATCACGAAGCCATGAAGACACGCCGTATGTTATTGTTCGCCCTGACACTCTTGCTGTCAGTGGCTGGCATCCAGTCTGCAATGGCTCAGGCCTCGCAGGATGCCCTGTATATTTTCCGCAACGACGGACAGTTCAACGCCTTCTTCTTCGGCGACATCGACCATATTGAGTATTCGAAGGTCGACACGCTGGGTGTCGAGCAGGCCGACTATGTGGTGCAGGAAGTCTACGCACTTGACAGCGTGTTCCGCATCCCCGTGTCAGCCATCGACTCGGTGGCTTTCACCACTCCCGAAACGAAGATCAAGCAGGATGTATTCTGCCCTGACAAGTCAATAGCCGACTACATCGTTGCCTCAGACTCCGTCTATTGGATCCGTCTGGCCACGAACACCCCTGCGGCACTCATCCCCAAGGTGGGTGATAAGCTGCTCATCGAAGATGAGAGCCAGTTTATTCCTGATGGCTTTGGTGGATTGGTGACGGCTGTCACCGAGGGTAGTGATGGCATTACGGTAATGACATCCGCCTTGGCATTAACTGAGGTTTACGAGCAGCTATATGTTAAGCTGGCTGGTGCCTCGCCAGATATGCAGCCTGTTCAAACCAGCAGGCGTGGACCGTTGGAAGGTGTCGACATTACAGTTCCTGAAGAGGAGATAGTCATTCCTACAGTCAGCCAAACTATTACGCTGAAAAATTCGCAGGCCCTGCTGCCTGACAATTCCTATGTGGAGCTAAACGGCGAGGTTCAGGGCTCCATGTCGCTCACCGTTAGCACGAAGATGAGGCTGCGTGCATTTCTGACCATTACCCCGTTCACAGGTTTCCGTTATTATCAGGAAACCTTCCTTGACACGGAAACAGAGAGCGCTTTGGCCCTCACTGGTGGCTTGTCTGGGCGTTTGGAGGTTCCCTTCATTCCTGCTCCCATACATACTATCAAGAAGGGTCAGCTGAAAGTGGAGGTTGGTGTGGGTCTTTTCCTCGAAGCACAGGCCACCGCCCTCTCCCTGACGCTGAAGAACTCGAAATCGGAGAAGACGCGTGTCAATGTGACGCTCGAGGATGACGATATCAATTTGGTACCACCCGTGTTCAATCCCTACTACCGTTGGAGTTCTTACTGCGAGAAGGATACCACCGAACTCGATTTCCAGTTCATGGGCCAATACTCGGTAGGGCTCGGTGCCTTTGCCAAGGCTGAAGCCAAACTCTCGATTCCTATCGAGAAGACCCCCAAGTTCGTACAGGCATGGACGAAGACCGATTCGCTGGGCTTTAAGGCCACGCTGGGTCTCGACATTGGCACTAAGCTGGAATACGCAGGACCTATTGTAACGTCGGTTCCAACCGACTTGATGCAGACAATCCCTATCTATAAGGAGCTCAACAAGGGAAACGTATCCTTATCGGCCTACTTCAAGTTTGTTGCTTCTCTTAGTTTATGTAATTGGACGGCCGAATACGCTCCTGAGGTCAAGTTCTGGGAACCCATCAATCGCGGATTGGTGCCCAATATAACAAGCATCAAGGTCAGTCAGGACAAGGAACAACCTATTCGTCCCTACCGACTGCTGCTCTCGTCGACAACCGAAGACCGACATATTCTCTTGGGAACCAAAGTCGGATTCGCTGTGCTCGATGCCAATCAAAAGGTGGAAAAGGACAGCCTCTGCGCCTTCTACTGGGTGGCTAAGGATGCCGAAACGTGGCGAAATAGCGCTTACGACTGCGTATTCAAGCTCGACCCTGCCAAGGGCGAATACAAGAGTCTTACTGCCTATCCGATGGTGGAACTGCTGGGTAGCAAACTGTTAGGTGACCAGAAGTTTGATTTCAAGCTCGACCCAGCCCGCATTGACATTTCCGAACGGGAAATCTTTATCGGAAAAGATTTGGGTTCCAGAGAAATAGAGGTGGTACCCAACATGGAGAACATGACGGTGAAAGCCGAGGGCGACTGGCTGAACCAGACTGCGCCTAGTTGGCTGGATCATAAGAACTTGCTGACCATCTATTGGCCCGACCTGCCTGAGAACATAAAGGACCGTCGTGGTGTCATTCGTCTGACGGGTAAGTCGCAAACGGGCGAGACACTCGTCGAGGACAGCATCGTCGTTGTCCAGTATGAACCCTTTATGGAGTTGTCGGCCACCTCGCTGGAGTTCAGCGAAAAGGGCGGCACGAAGACAATCACCATCCTTAAAACCAATGTGAAGGACATAAAGGTAAGCACGAACTCCGAGGATATCAAGGCCACCCTGGAAGACAAGACCATCACTGTCACCATGGGACGCAACTATACCGACCAGCCGAGTGGTGGCACCGTCTATGTCGAAGGCAAGGCCCCCAACGGCCAGACCATTTCATTCCCTGTAACCGTCACCCAGGAGAGGGGATATGAACCTGACCCAGACCCAGAGCCTCAAGGTCCATATCTCAAGATTTACCCCAAACTGGTAGAAGCAGATCCAGAAGGCGACTCCATCGTTGTCTCTGTCAAATATAAGGATGTTGAAAATGTTAAAATATATACTGAATTATCTTCAAACGGTTTTCTCTTTTGGAGGACCAATTTTGAGAACGACAAACTTACAGTGGTATTGAATAGGAATACGCCATTAGAAGAGCGTAATGTCAGAATAATCTTGGAAGGACAGAATGCAGAAACGCGTGATTGGTATCATGACACACTTACTGTAGTGCAGCCTCCTCACGACAAATCCATAAAGGGAATATTGTCTCTGGGGGGCTATCTCAAACTTAAGTATGCGTATGATAAATATGATGATTTTTTTGAAAAATGGGTCCATTATGAAACATTAATAGATGACGCTATTAAATCATTCAAAACGGATAATAATACGACTGCTACTCAAAGTCTAAAAAGTGAGGATCTTGGAAACGGACGATTAGGCATCAAAATGACTTATGAGTATCCTTATCCAGATAAAGATGGCTATCAAAACAAATATGTGTCATTTGAACTACCTAATGGCTACGAATCCGAAACGATTGAGAACTTCAAATACATCACTAAAGCCAAAGATGCATATTGGTTCGATTTTGCAGATGTAACCATTGAAATTGCAAGTATCCCACTCACCAAAAAGGAACAGAAGACAGATACCTGGGGATGGGATAGCGGAACAATGAAGTTTAGTGGGAGTTTAGAAAGTGGTGTAAAGCTCACTTCTGTCAAATATCACATTATTAGTTGGGCTGGATTTGAAGAAAAAGGCGAGACAGCCTCTGACCCAACTCAGAATGTGGAAGTTACTCTGTCGTGGGGTACAGACCCAGATGCTATTAAAAGAGCGAATAAATAGTGTAGACGTACCTGATGACTGAATAATACAGCCATCATAACCAAAGCAGGAGCGGCGTGATTGTCCGCTCCTGCTTTAATCTTTTTTGATTACATGGATATGGAAACTTCTGTACGCCTGTCACAATATGACGGGTTTGCTGTGAATATTTCTGCTGGAAAATGTTGTTTTTCTGTTTTAACTCCACTAAAATGCTGGAAACTCCTCTAAATAAAGGGTTTTTTGGTAAAATCTACCTCCACTTAACCTCCACTAATCATCCACTAAACCTCCGCTTGTCCTCCACCTTTCTTCTCTCTTGCCCCTACCTAACTCCTCTTTGTTGACGTATTAGCACTTTTTTATCCTTATCTTTCCTTTTAAATTCTCTAGAGAATTTGACCGTTACCCTAGGACTAAACATTCTTTACCCCGTACCTAACTTCGAAATTCTCTAGAGAATTTATCAGCTACCATTAGCCTCTCTCCTCGTAAGTCCTATCTTTCATGTGTTCTAGCCCTAACCTCAGAGTGGAGCATTGTCTGGCTTTAGTGGATGATAGGTGGATGATTAGTGGATGTAAAAATCCTGCTATATCATTTATTATCAGTAATATATGCGGATTTAGTGGAGGTAGATTGCCGAATGATTGAATATTTGCTGAAAAATTTGTCTCTATGGAAATGTCGCTCCCACGTATTTTTCTCCGGTCCATTCTCTTAGTGACAAAACGCGCGCGTGTTCGTCTTTATTAAAAATAAAGAAAACAGGAGATATGAAGAGGACGATTCTTTTGGCGTGGGCGATGGTGATGGCGATGGCCATCGAGGCCCAGGGGCTGGTGGAGACACAGCGTCAGTATCTGAGTGGTCACGGGTGTGACGACATGGGGGAGTGGGAATTCCATTGTACGGACGGTCGTAACGCCGGTAAGTGGACGAAGATTGGTGTGCCGTCGTGCTGGGAACTGCAGGGCTTTGGCACCTACCAGTATGGTATGCGGTTCTATGGCAAGGCGATGCCCGAGGGTATTGCCGACGAGAAGGGCCTGTACAAGACGGAGTTCGCGTTGCCCCAGGAGTGGGAGGGGCGCCAGATTCTGCTCGTCTTCGAGGCGGTGTTTACGGATATGCGTGCCACCATTAATGGTCGCAAGGCTGGCAATGGCACGTATCAGGGTGGTTTTACACGTCATACGATTGACGTGTCAGACCGCGTATTCTTTGGCAAAAAGAAGAACCGCTTGGAGGTCGAGGTGGCCAAGGAAAGTTCGAATTCGCAGGTGAATCTGGCCGAGCGCCGTGCCGACTATTGGAATTTCGGAGGCATCTGGCGTCCTGTCTTTATTGTCTCGAAGCCCACACAGAACATTCAGCGTGTGGCGATTGATGCCAAAGCGGACGGTTTCTTTACGGCTGATGTCTTCTTGAATAGGGCAGTGCCAGGCAGTCAGGTGTGCGTTGACATTGTCGACGCAAAGGGGACAAAGGTGGCCACAAGTCCTACCTATATCATTGCTGGCGACAAGGCTAAGGCGGAGTTCCGCACGGAGAATCCCAAACTGTGGAATGCTGAGCAGCCCAACCTGTATACGGCGGTGTTTACGCTGAAGGATTCAACGGGGAAAACGTTGCACACGGAGCGCCAGAAGTTTGGCTTCCGCACCATTGAATATCGCCACACGTATGCTGGCGACAAGGAGGACGGTGTGTTTATCAATGGGCAGAAGGTCATCATGAAGGGTGTGAACCGTCATTCGTTCCGTCCTGAAAGCGGTCGCACGCTGTCGAAGGCGAAGAACATCGAGGACGTGCTGCTCATCAAGTCGATGAATATGAATGCGGTGCGCTTGTCGCACTATCCTGCCGACCCTGAGTTCCTGGATGCCTGCGACTCGCTGGGCCTCTATGTAGAGTGCGAACAGCCTGGCTGGCATTGGGCGCACGAGACCATTGTTGGTTCACAGATAGTAGAAGAAATGGTGACGAGAGATGTCAATCATCCAAGTATTATCTTCTGGAGCAACGGCAATGAGGGTGGTTTCAACTACGAGTTGGAGCCCGTATTCACGAAGTTCGATATCCAAAAGCGCGTGGTGCTCTATCCTTGGGCCAATCGCAATGGTTTCGAGACGAAGCACTATCGTTCGTGGGGCGAGACAGCAGAGTATATGCGTCAGAAGGAAATCTTCATGCCTACCGAGTTCCTGCATGGTCTTTACGACGGTGGACACGGAGCAGGCCTGAAGGACTACTGGAAGCTGATGATGGCCAATCCCCGTTGTGCGGGTGGTTTCCTGTGGGACTTGATGGACCAGGCTGTTGTCCGAACAGATATGAACGGCATTCTTCAACCTGAAGGTCGAAGTGTGGCACGCATTCTCGACCCTGTGGGCAACTTCGGAAGCGACGGCATCGTGGGTCCCCACATGGAGAAGGAGGGTTCGTTCTATACGATAAAAGAGGTGTGGAGCCCCGTACAGTGGAAGTATTTCGACTCGGGCTGTATCACCCTCGAGAACTGCTACGACTTCATCAATCTGAAGGATTGCAAATTCACCTATAAGCTATTGCAGATGCCTGCCTATGGCGAAAAGGATGTGAAGGTCGTTAAGGAAGGTACATTCGAGTCGCCTGATGCTGCTCCTGGACAGAAAGCCCAGTTTACCGTGCCTAAGGCCGATGCCGATGTGTTCCAGCTGACTGCCACCGACCCTTATGGCGAGGAAATCTTTACGTGGAGCCATAAGTTGATGACGCGTCCAGGCATCCTGAACAAGCGGAACCTGCGCAAGAACACCCAGCAGTACTCGTATACGGAGAACGATGACCAGCTGGTGGTGCAGCATGGCAAGCGCCAGTATACTTTCTCGAAGAAGACGGGTATGCTGATGGGTGTCCAGGTCGACGGCAAGAAACTGTCGTTTGGCAATGGTCCCCGTTTCGTGGCTGCCAAGCGTTCAGACCGTTCACAGGATGGTTTTTATAACCACGACGATAAGGAGGCCTTCAAGAAGAAGACGCAGTATTCGGAGTATGCCGACCAAGGCGCCTTCGCAGGCTTTACCTTCAGCGACAGCACCCTCGTAGCCAACTACCAGCACGGCTCGTTGGAGAAGGTTACCTGGCGTTTCCTGGCCGATGGTGGCGTCTATATGGATGCCCGTAGCAACTTCTTCGGCGTCGTCGATTTGATGGGCGTTTGTTTCGACTATCCCGAGCAGATGATGAAGTCGAAGCAGTGGGTCGGCAAAGGTCCGTACCGCGTGTGGCAGAACCGTCAGGAGGGTCCGCAGTATGGCCTGTGGCAGAACGACTACAACGACCCCATTCCTGGCGAGACGTGGGAGTATCCGGAGTTCAAGGGCTATTTCTCGAATGTCACATGGATGCAGTTCAACACGACGGAAGGACGGTTTGGTATCGAGGGCTTGGGTCTGAAAGTGGGAGTCTATACCCCACGCGACGGACGCGACCACATCCTCTATACCCTGCCTGAAACGGGCATCGCCCTGCTGAACGTCATTCCTGCTGTTCGTAACAAGGTGAACACCACCGACCTGAATGGTCCTTCAGCACAGCCCTACTGGTCGAAGTGGGGTAATCCGAGCATTACGGCCATCCTGAGATTTGAGTGAGTTAACCACGATTATCACGAATTTCATGGGTATGAAACGCAGGCAGTTGTTATTTTTTATTTTTTATTTTTTATTTAGTGTCAGCCACGCTGACACGCAAAAGCCTTGGACCTTCTGGTATTGGATGTATGGTGCCGTGTCGGAGGCTGGCATCAAGGCCGACCTGCAGGCCATGAAGGACGTGGGATTGGGAGGCTGCTATCTGATGCCCATTCGTGGTGCTGCCGAGCGTCCAGAATACGAAGGCCAGGCCGATGCTCTGAGCGAGCAGTTTTGGCGGATGGTGGATTGCGCATTGACGCAAGCCGATTCCCTCGGTTTGGGAATGGGCATTCATGTGTGCGACGGCTTTGCACTCGCTGGCGGGCCTTGGATTACGCCCGACGAGTCGATGCAGAAGATCGTCTTCTGCGACACTGTCGTCAGCGGGGGCCATCACCTTTTCCTGATGCCTAAGCCCCAGCACTACGAAAACTACTACGAGGATATTGCCGCCTACGCGATACCTGTTAGAGGTAAGAGGTTAGAGGTGAGAGGTCAGAGAATAGTAACTTCCCCTGAGGTTTCAGTGAACGCCAAGGGTGTCTATTGTGCCGATGAGCCTTGTTGGATTCAGTATGAGTTTGACGAGCCAAGAGAGATTCGGAACATCGAGATAGAGCCTTCGGGCACGAATATCCAATGTCAGCGAATGACGGTGAAGGCGTCGCTCGACGGGGTCATTTTTCATACCGTCAAGCAACTGACACCTCCTCGTCAGGGTTGGCAGAATACGGGTTACAACACCACGTTTAGCATTCCTCCTTGTCAGGTAAAGTACGTCCGACTGGAGTGGTCGCCCGAGGGTTCGGAACCTGGTGCTGAGGACTTGGATGCCGCCAAGTGGAAACCCGTATTGAGGCTGAAAGGAGTAAAATTTGGCAGTTGGCCGCTTATCGACAATTGGGAAGGCAAGGCGGGCTATGTGTGGCGCTTGGCCCCAGAGACGCCTGAGGTGGACCTGCCGATGGACGATTTCTTGCGTCCTCAAGATGTGGTGGCCTTCAAGATGCAGGGCGACTACGCGGATGTGACGCTTCCTGAAGGCACGTGGCGTATTCTCCGCATGGGTCACACGTCGACGGGCCATACGAATGCCACCGCTGGTGGTGCGAAGGGTTTGGAGTGTGACAAGTTTTCGCGCAAGGCCGTTGAAAAGCAGTTGGACCGTTGGTTCGGCCTCTTCATAAATCGCCCCAACCACAAGGCCATCCAGTATCTGCACGTCGACTCGTGGGAGTGTGGCTCGCAGAACTGGAGCAAGAATTTTGCTCAGGAGTTCGAGCGTCGCAGAGGTTACGACATCATCCCCCTGTTGCCCCTCTATGCGGGAGTACCGATGGTGGGCGGTGAAGAGGTGTTGCGTGATATCCGCAAGACCATCGACGAACTGGTGAATGAGGTCTTCTTTGTGACGGTGGCTCAGAAAGCCAAGGAATATGGTGTGCAGCTCTCCAGCGAGAGTGTTGCCCCCACGATGGTTTCCGATGGAATGGCGCATTATAAATATGTAGACGTGCCGATGGGTGAGTTCTGGCTTAATTCACCCACCCACGACAAGCCCAACGATATGCTCGACGCCATTAGCGCCGCACACGTCTATGGAAAGAATATCGTGCAGGCTGAGGGTTTTACAGAAGTGCGAGGCGTATGGGATGAGACGCCAGCAAGTATCAAGGCACTCCTCGACAGGAATTTTGCCTTGGGCATGAACCGCCTCTTCTTCCACGTGAACACCCATAACCCTTGGCTCGACCGCAAACCAGGTATGACGCTCGATGGAATCGGACTTTTCTTCCAGCGCGACCAGACGTGGTTCGCTGAGGCCAAGCCGTTCGTCGATTATATCACCCGATGTCAGACGCTGCTGCAAAAGGGCAGGCCTGTGGTGGATATTGCTGTGTATACGGGAGAAGAGATTCCCTCACGTGTCTTAACGCCTGATAAGCTGGTACCGATGTTGCCTGGATTGTTTGGGGCAGAGCGTGTGGCGTCAGAACAAAAGCGCCTCGCCAATGTGGGACAGCCCATGGAGGAGTCGCCCGTGGGTGTGCGCCACTCTGCCAATATCTTCGACCTGAAGGACTGGATCAATCCTCTGCACGGCTATCAGTACGACTCGATGAACAAGGATGCCCTGCTGACGCAGCCCTTTAACTATAAGGTATTGGTTATTCCCCAAGGCACGTTGGTTTCCAAAGAGGTCAAGGCAAAGATAGCCCAACTGCGTCGACAGGGCGTACAGATCATCGACAAGCCCTATAAAGACAGCACTTTCGAGAAGATTTCCCCTGATGCTGTCCTGCCTGAGGGCATTGCCTATGCCCATCGTGCTGGCGAGGGCTTCGACATCTATTTCCTTTCGAACCAGACAGATAAGGAGCAAACGTTTACCCCCACCTTCCGTCAGGGCAACGAAAAGGTTGCCGTATATGATCCGTTGACGAATGAAAGCACATCGTTCGAAGGCTCTATTCGTTTGGCACCTTACGGCTCGCTGTTTGTTTGCTACGGGCTCGCTGAATATTCCCAGGCTGGGAACAATTCATTCCCAGGCTGGGAACAAAACGTTCCCAAGGTGGGAATAAATACTCTGCTTTGGGACATCTCGTTCCGAGAGTCAGGCTTAGTGCTGAAGGGCCAACCGCTCTTTGACTGGAGCCAGCATGCGGACGACAGGATTCGCTATTTCAGTGGACATGCCCGCTATACGACGACGTGGAAACTGAAAGCCAGCGAGGTGCCTCAGGGGCGTGCCTGGCTGTCGTTCCCCAACGTGAAGGACATCGCCCACGTGTGGATTAACGGCAAGGATTGTGGTATTGCGTGGACGGCGCCTTACGAGGTAGAGATTACGGGAGCCTTGAAAAAAGGTAAGAACACGATAGAAATCGAGGTGGTGAACACGTGGCACAATGCCCTGCGTGGTGCAGATCAAGGCAAGGCACCCTACGAAGGCATTTGGACGAATGCCAAGTATCGTATAAAAGGCGACCAACTGTTGCCTGCTGGACTCCTCGAACCACCTGTTATCATAACGACTACGAATTAAACGAATTATACGAATAAAATATGAGACGCAGCGTATTATTTTTTATTTCTTATTTTATATTTAGCCTCGTAGAGGCGCAAGTCAAGCTGCCCAGTTTCTTCTCTGACAACATGGTGTTGCAACAGCAGACGGAGTGTAACATCTGGGGAACGGCAGACAAAGGCAAGTCGGTGGTCGTCATCACCTCGTGGGACAAGAAGTCGTACTCGGCGATGGTCGATGAAAACGGCGAATTCCTGGTGAAGGTGAAGACCCCCAAGGCTGGTGGACCTTACGACATCACGTTCGCCATTGCTACACCCAGCAAACCCAATTCTGCGTCGTCGGGAATGGGCTACGACCGTACCCTGCATAACGTGATGATTGGTGAGGTGTGGATATGCTCGGGTCAGTCGAATATGGAAATGCTGATGAAGGGCTATAAGGCCCAGCCCGTGGAGGGTGCCGCTGAGGAACTGATAGCGTGTAAGGACGACGGACTGCGACTGTTTTATGGCAAACGGGCCGCTCGACTGGAGCCCCAGAAGGACATTGCTGGCACGTGGCAGGAAGCCAATGCGGCCAGTGTTCGCGAGTTCTCGGCAACGGCCTATTTCTTTGGCAAGGCGCTGAGAAAGTCGTTGGGCGTTCCTGTGGGTCTGATCTGTACAGCGTTTGGTGGTTCGGCCTGTGAGGCGTGGATGAATGCCGACTGGCTAAAGGCTTTCCCCAAGGTGAACCTCGACATAACAGAAGAAAAGGTGAAGAAGTTGCAGCAACGCTGTCCGACTGCCTTGTATAACGGACAGCTCGCACCCCTCGTCGGCTATGGCATTCGTGGTGCCATCTGGTATCAGGGCGAGGACAACGTGCCCCGTTACGATTTCTATGCGCCCCTGAT
>Ga0247609_10000914_pt1 | contig 37466 bp, 30 predicted proteins | sample 172DNAGHGlowgp2_FD_193487 | JGI IMG/M metagenome (GOLD analysis project Ga0247609, IMG submission 193487) | Sheep rumen microbial communities from Palmerston North, Manawatu-Wanganui, New Zealand - 1728 DNA GHGlow gp2 | ecosystem: Host-associated > Mammals > Digestive system > Stomach > Rumen ... | reverse complement strand
TCAATGTTCTTTGTTTTCTTTGCTTTCGCCTCATCAGCGACAGCCTGTTTAGTATAGCACTTTCATTTCTTTTTGTCAACAACTTTTTTAAGTTTTTTTAAAAAGTTTTTTTAGTGCTAATTTCATGTAAAAATCATAGTTAAAAACTAGCTAAATTGAATTCTTCTGGTCCCACCAGGATTCAAAATTTAAGTCTCATTTATAACTTTTACAATCATTAAACGGAGAAGGAGGGATTTGAACCCTCGCGCCGCGCAAACGACCTACACCCTTAGCAGGGGCGCCTCTTCAGCCACTTGAGTACTTCTCCAGGCTTCCTTTAATTTACTTTCGTAAATCTTTACCAAGTAGTATATATAAGAATTACTTCTTATTATTAAGTCTTGCGCTTCTCTCTAACGCGCAAGGTGTATTATACTAAATTGATATCCTTTTGTCAATTGATTTTTTTAAGTTTTTTTAGCTTTTTTTTAAATAGAAATAAAACCACAATATATGGTTATTTTTTACCTATATATAGTGGTTTTATTCTTATACTATCTTATTTGTATTTTATGTTTTTCTTTAATTTACATATTATTATAAAAACTATTATTCTAACACTAGTTCATCTAATGTTTTTATGCAACAAATACCTTCATGTACCTCTTCTTCTTTTCGACATATTAAAACAGGGTTCATACCTATTTGTTTAGCTGGTTCAATATCGGATATTATTGAATCCCCTATAAATATCGCTTCTTGTGCTTCTACACCTGCTACTTCTAATGCTTTTTTAAATATTTGTATATGAGGTTTACATGCCTTTACCATATCTGCTGATATTATTCCTGTTGGATTTAGGTTTTTTTCTTTCATTGATTCTTCTAAATAATACATATCATCATTAGATATTATATATATAGGTAGAGTACTATTATCAAAAAATGGTTTCACATCATCATATAAAGGAGCCTTTATCCAAACCTTCTGCCAAATATCCCTAATATAATTTTCATCTGCCTTTAGGCCATAATTCTTTTTACAATAATCTATGACTTTATTAATTTTTTCAATGTTCTTTATAAATTTTACTTCAACACTTTCTGCTTCTGCACTTTTTATTTGCTCCCAAACTATTTTTAATAATTCAGCTGGACTTTTAAAATCACTATTTTTTAAAATGTATCCAATTAATTCTTTTGAATATGGATCATCCTCTCTAACCATTGTTCCAGTATAGTCTATAAAAATTGCCTTAACCATTTTACTTTGTTCCTACTTCCTCGTATAAATCTCTTCCTGTACTATCAATAACTACAATAACTGGAAAATCTTCCACTGTTAACTTTCTAATAGCTTCTGTTCCTAAATCATCATACGCAATAACTTCACTTGCCTTTATTTTTTTAGATAACAATGCACCTGCTCCACCTATTGCTGCAAAATACACTGCACCATTTCTAACAATAGCTTCATGAACAGCTTCACTTCTCTTACCCTTACCAATCATTGCACTTTGTCCCATATCAAGAAATGTTGGTGCATATTTATCCATACGACTAGCTGTAGTTGGTCCGGCTGAACCTATTACACGTCCCTCTCTAGCTGGAGATGGTCCCATATAATAAATAACTTCGTCTTTTAAATCAAGTGGTAAACTTTCTCCATTACCAACTGCTTCAAACATTCTTTTATGTGCAGCATCTCTTGCAGTATAAATTGTTCCTGTAATATATACAAAGTCACCTGCTTTTAAATCTTTTATCTTATCCTTTGTTAAAGGCGTACTTAACTTTACTTCCATATCTATATTCCTTTTTACTAATATATTTTTTTAATACAATATTATTATCCTATAACACCCTGCTTGCATGTCTATTTACATGACAACACATATTAATTGCTACTGGTAATCCTGCGATATGTGTTGGATATGTTTCTATATTAACTGCAAGTGCTGTCATAGAACCACCAAGTCCTGCTGGTCCTATTCCTAATGCATTAATCTTTTCAAGCATTTCTTCTTCTAACTCTTTAACATATGGTATATCTGAATGAGAATCTGCTGCTCTTGTTAAAGCCTTCTTAGATAAAATGGCACTGTATTCAAATGTTCCACCTATACCAACACCTACAACAAATGGAGGACAAGCATTTGGTCCAGCATTCTTAACTGTAGAAATAATTGCTTCCTTAACGCCTTCAATACCATCTGCAGGTTTAAGCATAAACTGCTTACTCATGTTTTCACTACCAAATCCCTTAGGTGCAATTGTAATCTTTAATTTATCACCAGGTACAATGTCCGTATGAATAATTGCAGGAGTATTATCCTTTGTGTTCTCTCTAATAATTGGGTCATTAACTACAGACTTACGAAGATATCCATCCACATATCCCTGTCTAACACCTTCATTAACTGCATCTCTTAAATTCATTCCTTCAATGTGTACATCCTGACCTATCTCAAGAAAAACAACAGCCATACCTGTATCCTGACATATAGGAATCATATCCTCACCAGCTATTTTAAGATTCTCTTCTAGTTGCTTAAAGATACCACTTCCTACTTCGCTAGTTTCCTTCTTACATGCATCAGCAAATACTCTATTCATATCATCAGAATAGAAATGATTTGCTTCTATACACATCTCTTTTATATTTTTTATAATATCATCAGTATTAATTGTTCTCATATATTATTAGCAAATGCTCCTTTCAATAATTTTGCATCTATCATATTTCTACATTTTACTCAAAATGAAGGTTGCAAAAATAAACTTAACTTTTGCAACCTCCATAAATTTTACTCTTCTGTTTCTGTATTTACACTTTCACCTTCAGCCTGTTCTTCATTACCTTCTTCATTAGAATTAGATGACATCTCTTCTTTAACCTTTGCAATACTTGCAACCTTAATTCCATCATCAATTCTAATCATCTTAACACCTGAAGTAACTCTCTTAAGTAAAGAAACCTCATTTACACGAATTCTAATCATAGTACCTGCTGAATTAATCATCAACAATTCATCATCCTCAGAAACGGAAACTACGCCGGCTATATTACCAGTCTTTTCTGAAATATTATAAGCCTTAATACCCTTTCCGCCTCTTGACTGAAGTCTAAATTCAGAAGTTAAGGTTCTCTTACCATAACCTTTTTCACTTACAATAATAACCTGATCAGATTCACTAGTCTTAGTCATGGCAATAACTTTATCACCATCTGAAAGTTTCATACCTCTTACACCCATAGAAGATCTACCTGTAATTCTGATATCATTTTCATCAAACATAATAGATTTACCTTCATAAGTATAAAGCATAATTTTATCTGTATTATCTGTAATCTTAACATCAATAAGTCTGTCATCATCCCTTAAATCAATAGCGATGATACCTGACTTTCTTATATTAGCAAATGCATTCACAGCTGTTTTCTTAATAGTACCATTCTTAGTAGCCATTACGAAATAAGTATCTTTATTATCATCACCTAATTTAATACCATCAAGCGGGATAACAGCAGAAACCTTTTCATCGGGCATAAGCTGAATAATATTTACAATAGCTGTACCTCTGCTTATTCTACTAGCTTCTGGAATCTCATAACCCTTAATTTTATAAGCTCTACCGAAATTAGTAAAGAACATAATCTCACTATGAGTTGTTGTCATAAAGAGTTCAGTAATATAGTCATCATTAATTGTAGACATACCCTTTATACCCTTACCGCCACGGTTCTGACTCTGGAAGTTATCCACAGTCATACGCTTAATATAACCAAGTTTAGTCATTGAGATGATTGTATCCACATTTGGAATTAAATCTTCATTAGTTAAGTCAGAATAATCAATACCAATTTCAGTTCTTCTTTCATCAGCAAATTTTTCTTTAACTATTAAGATTTCTTCTTTGATAACTCCAAGTAATTTCTTTTCATCTTCAAGAATACCTTTATAGTATGCAATCTTTTCTAAAAGTTCAGCATATTCTGCTTCAAGTTCTTCTCTAGCTAAACCTGTTAACTGACGAAGTCTCATATCAACAATAGCTCTAGCCTGAACTTCATCAAGACCAAATCTTTCAATTAAAGTATTAATTGACTCAGCTGTTGTATGACTACCTCTAATAATTTTAATTACTTCTTCAATATTATCAAGTGCGATTAATAAGCCCTTAATAATGTGAGCTCTTTCTTCAGCTTTATTAAGTTCAAATCTTGTTCTTCTAGTAACAACATCTTTTTGATGTTCAAGATATTCTGTTAAAAGTTGTAAAAGATTTAATACCTTTGGTTCACCATTAACTAAAGCAAGCATGATTACACCAAATGTATCCTGCATCTGTGTATGCTTAAATAACTGATTTAATACTACGTTAGCATTAACATCTCTTCTAAGTTCTACAACTACTCTTGTACCTTCCTGATCTGATTCATCACGAAGATCTGTAATACCATCAACTCTTTTTTCCTTATGAAGTAAAGCAATCTTTTCAACAAGCTTTGCCTTATTTACCATATATGGAAGTTCAGTAATAATAATTCTGTTTTTACCATTATCAAGAGTTTCTATTTCTGTAACAGCACGAGTAATAATCTTACCCCTACCTGTTCTATATGCTTCTTCAATTCCACGTCTACCTAAAATAACACCACCAGTTGGATAATCTGGTCCTTTAACAATTTCCATTACTTCTTCAATAGAAGTATCTCTATCTTCAAAAACTTTATTATCAATGATTTTTACAATAGCATCAATACTTTCACCTAAATTGTGAGGCGGAATATTAGTAGCCATACCTACGGCAATACCGCTAGTACCATTAACTAATAAATTAGGAAATCTAGCTGGAAGTACTGTAGGTTCTTTTTCTGTATCATCAAAGTTAGGAACAAATTCAACTGTATCCTTATTAATGTCAGCAACCATTTCCATTGAAATCTTACTAAGTCTTGCCTCAGTATAACGCATGGCAGCTGCACCATCTCCATCTTCAGATCCAAAGTTACCATGTCCATCAACAAGTGTACATCTCATATTCCAATCCTGAGCCATATTAACTAAAGCACCATAAATAGAGCTATCACCATGTGGATGGAATTTACCCATTGTATCACCAACGATACGCGCACACTTTCTATGTGGCTTATCTGGTCCATTATTAAGTTCAACCATAGAATATAAAATTCTTCTTTGAACTGGTTTTAAACCATCTCTAACATCTGGTAATGCACGTGATGCTATAACACTCATGGCATAATCAATATAAGATGTTTCCATGGTTTGTTTTAAATCAACGTCTCTTATTCTATCAAAAATATTCTCTTCCATAAGTTCTCCTAAACTGGTTGTATTCTTTTCTTCTTTCAAATTATATAACGAATTACTACGAAGCTTCTCTTCTCTCGTAATTCGTTATTCTTTTCTTTCAAAGTATATATAACGAATTACTACGAAGCTTCTCTTCTCTCGTAATTCGTTATTCTTTTCTTTCAAAGTATATATAACGAATTACTCCAAAACTTCGTTTTTCTCGTAATTCTACAACCATTCGGAATCCGGACTATCGTCCTCCTTCCTCATGGTTGTTAGCATCTTAAATAAAATAATCATTCTGCAAGCAGATGATTATTTTATTTCATCTGCGTTATATATCCAAATTCTGAACAAACTTAGCATTTGCTTCGATAAATTCTCTTCTTGGTTCTACTTCATCACCCATTAATACAGAGAATGTTTCATCAACTTCTTCAATAAACTCTTCATCAACAACTACCTTTTTAAGGATTCTTGTTTCAGGATCCATAGTTGTCTCCCAAAGCTGACTTGCATCCATTTCACCAAGACCTTTGTATCGCTGAATCTTATTCTGATTATCTCTACCAACTTCTGAAATAATCTGATTAAGTTCATCATCACTATATGCATAATAAACTTTTTTGTTTCTTGTTAACTGATATAGTGGTGGCATAGCAAGGTAAACATGACCCTGCTTAATAAGTTCTGGCATATATCTATAAAAGAATGTAAGCATAAGAGTATCAATATGAGCACCATCAACATCGGCATCAGTCATAATGATAATCTTATCATATCTTAATTTTGAAATATCAAAATCATCAGATATACCTGTACCAAATGCTGTAATCATAGTCTGAATTTCAGCATTATCAAATATCTTATCTATTCTAGCTTTTTCAACATTTAATATTTTTCCTCTAAGTGGAAGAATAGCCTGTGTTGCACGTACTCTAGCTTTCTTAGCTGAACCTCCGGCAGAATCACCTTCGACTATAAATATTTCACACTTCTTTGGATCCTTATCTGAACAATCAGCAAGCTTACCAGGAAGAGCTGAAATTGAAAGAGCATTCTTTCTTGTTGTTTCTCTAGCCTGTCTAGCTTTAATTCTAGCTTCCCTAGCAACTGCAGCCTTTCTACAAATATCCTTAGCTTCATTAGGATTCTGTTCAAGGAAATATGTAAGGTTTTCACTTACAATACTATCAACTGCTCCTCTAGCTTCACTATTACCAAGTTTTTGTTTAGTCTGACCCTCAAACTGAGGCTCCTGTATTTTAATTGAAATAACTGCTGTAAGACCTTCTCTAAAATCTTCACCAGCAAAATTTTCATCTTTTTCTTTTAAGATTTTCTTCTCTCTGGCATATTTATTTAAAGTTCTAGCAAGTGATCTTCTAAAACCTTCAACATGAGTACCACCATCAGGAGTATTAATGTTATTAACGAAACTTAAAATATTTTCATTATATCCATCATTATGCTGAATTGAAACTTCAACATAAACCTCATGTTCACCTTCACCTACTTTACCTTCACAATAAATAGGTTCTTCATATAAACCTTTTCTTCCCTTATTAAGGTATTTAACAAATTCATTAATACCACCTTCATAATGGAATTTTTTCTTTACAGGTTCTTCACCTCTATCATCTATAAGAACAATCTTAAGACCCTTTGTTAAAAAGGCAGTCTCACGAAGTCTTCTTCTTAAAATGTCAAAATCATAAACAGTTTCTTCAAAAATAGTTTCATCTGGAACAAATGTTACTTCTGTTCCTGTATCTGATTCTTCACATGTACCAACTACTTCGAGCTTTTTGGTAGCATTTCCATATTCATAAGTCTGTTCATGAATCTTTCCATTTCTTTTTACTCTTACAGTAAGACTTTTTGAAAGAGCATTTACAACTGATGCACCTACACCATGAAGACCACCTGATACCTTATATCCTCCACCACCAAACTTTCCGCCGGCATGAAGAATAGTAAATACTACTTCAACTGCTGGTATTCCAGCCTTTTCATTAATATCAACTGGTATTCCTCTACCATCATCCTTAACTGTAATTGAATTATCTTTATTAATTGTAACAACAATCTTACTACAAAATCCTGCAAGTGCTTCATCTACTGAATTATCAACAATTTCATAAACAAGATGATGAAGACCTCTTGAAGAAGTAGATCCAATATACATACCAGGTCTTCTTCTAACAGCTTCAAGACCTTCAAGAATCTGAATCTGATCTGCACCATAATCACTGGCTTTATTTACATTATTCATATCTTCTTTTCCATTCTCTAATATTTCTTCTTTATTACTCATTGAAACTCCTTTCATCAACAGTTCCATTTATAACTTTAAATAATTTATTTTTACCTGCTTGTTTACTAACGAAATCATTAACACCCGTACATGTAATAAGAGTTTGTACATTCTTTAATGAATCAATAAGATGATGTTGTCTTTTATCATCAAGTTCAGATAATACATCATCAAGTAATAAAATAGGATTATCACCTATTCTATTTTTTACTAATTCTATTTCTGCAAGTTTAAGTGAAAGAGCAACTGTACGCTGCTGTCCCTGACTACCATAAACTCTAATATCTTCTTTATCATTCATAAACACCATATCATCTCTATGAGGACCAATAGAAGTTGTTCTATATCTTTTATCAGTATCTCTATTAATTAGATACATATCTTCTATTCTTTCATCAATGTTAGGTTTATAAACTATATTTATTTTTTCTCTGTTATCAGAAATTTTAGAATGAATATTAAATACAATACTATTAAGTTCTTTAATGAATTCTTTTCTTCTCTTAATTATTTCTTTAGCATAAGTTATCAACTGTTCATCTAAAACATCAAACATTGTATCCACATTATTCACTTTTTCATAATCTTTTAAAACTTTGTTTCTTTGATTTAAAATCTTATTATAATTAATTAAATTATTAAGATATATCTTATCAATCTGACAAAGTTCCACATCTAAAAACTTTCTTCTTTTTGATGGACCATCCTTAATAATCGATAAATCTTCTGGAGAAAATAAAATAACATTTAATATTCCAAAAACTTCACTTATTCTTTTTACAGGAACACCATTAATAGCAATTCCTTTTGCTTTATTTTTTTTAAGATGCATGTCTATTCTATAAGACATTTCTCTTTTTTTTGTAAATAACTTTATATGAGCTTCATCACTTTCAAATTTTATAATGTCCTTATCCTTACTTCCTCTATGTGAAGAAGCAGTTGCACATAAATAAATTGATTCTAATATATTAGTTTTTCCCTGAGCATTATCCCCAAAGAAAATATTAACATTATTACTTAAATCAATATCAAGTGATTCATAATTCCTGTAATTCTTAAGTTCTAATTTTTCAATAAACATATATAATTTCAATAAAACATAAAATAAGAATTAATAAATTTTTAATACTACATAATGAATTAATAATTCAATATAATATAAAAATACTTAATATAATATATTATTTTATTACTTTTATTGTTTCTCCATTAAATTCTACAATGTCACCATCTACAAGTTTTTTACCTCTTCTGGTATCAACTTCACCATTAACTTTTACTTCACCATCTTGAATAACAATCTTAGCTTCTATTCCTGAAGAAACTAATCCACAAGCTTTAAGTGCCTGTCCAAGTTTAATATAATCTTCTCTTAATTTTATCTCTTGCATATATATTCCTAATTTAAAAATAATATAAACCTTTTTATCTATTATCTTTTATATTATTTTTTTACTTATTTTTATTTTTTAATTTATTATTAATATTAATTGATATTTTAATAAATCATAATACCTACTAAATTATTAGTTAACATTTGTATTAATATTAACTGGAACTATTAAATAAATATAACTTAATTCTTCATTCTTAATAAAACATGGAGATTTTGAATTTACAAAGTAAATATCAACTTCTTCATCATCAATTGCACGAAGTGCTTCAATTATAAACTTAGGATTAAAACCTATTACAAGATTTCCACCTTCTTTATCAACATCAACATCTTCATCCATTGATCCAATAAATGAATTCATCTTAATATTCATAGCATCATCATTAATATTTAAAATAATAGGTTTAATATTTCCTTCTTTTGCAAGAAGAGTTGCTCTATCAATTGCACTCATAAGTTCATTTCTATTAACTTTAACCTTAGTTTCATAATCATTAGAAATCATCTTATCAATCTTAAAGAACTCACCTTCAATAAGACGTGATACAACAACTGTATTATCAAATTCAAATAAAATATGATTTTCAGTAAATGAAATATTAACCATGTCCTCAAGTCCACCAGTTAAAATCTTACTAATTTCACTAAGTGTTTTTCCTGGAACAATAACCTTTACATTACCAAATTCTTCTTTTAATGTAATATTTCTAATTGAAATTCTAAAACCATCAAGAGAAGCAACTCTTAAATTACTTCCATTAACTTCAATAAGCTCACCAGTTAAAATCTTTGTCTTATCATTATCAGCAACTGAGAATAAAGTCTGATTAATAATTTCTCTTAAACTAAATTGTGAAATATAAATACTTTCATTCTTATTTATGTCTGGAAGGAATGAGAATGTATTTCCATCTAAACCAATAAGATCAAATTTAGCTTTCTGACATGTAATTTTAACTTTTAAATCATCACTTACGTCAATAGTAATATCATCATTAGGAAGCTTTCTAACAATTTCAGCAAATAACTTTGCTTCGATTGCAATCATACCAGCTTCTTCTATATTACCATTTACCTTAGTTTCAATACCGAGTTCCATATCATTAACAGTAAGTTTAATTTCACCATCTTCTGCATTAATAAGAATGCATTCTAATATAGGCATTGATGTTTTAGAAGGAACAGCCTTCATAACAATATTAACACCAGCTAGTAAATCATTCTTTGAGCATACAATTTTCATTTAGAAATATCTCCTTTCGAAATCCATATATAAATATATTATTAATATTTAATATTATTCTTATTATAGGGTGTGAATATGTGAATTATTAAAATAATCCTTTAAAAATATAATAAAAGTAAACTTTTTTAATGTAGATTAAATAGTGATTAATTTAAATTAATTCACACTTTTAAAAAACATATATAATCATATTCTTATGTAATTGAAAAACTTATAAACTAAAATGTAAAGTTATAAACTAGTATAATCACATAATTATTTTATTTATAAACATATTTATGAACATAAAATAAAATTTATAAATATATTTAATTTATTATATTATTTACATTATCTTATATGTGTATATATGTTTATATTAATTTGGATTAATTTTTTTAGTTATGATATCAATTAAATCCTTTGTCTGTGGATTATTTTTAATATCTAAATCTATCTTGTCAGCACCATGTATAATAGTTGAATGATCTTTTCTATTAAGTGCTTTAGCAATATTTGAATATGTTTCATCTGTAAGAATTCTACTTAAGTACATAACTATTTGTCTTGGATATGCAATATCTGCATTTTTCTTTTTTGAAACAATATCTTCTTTTTTAATTGAAAAATGTTCTGCAACTGTATTAATTATTAAATCTATAGTTATGGTCTTTTGGGTTGGATTAATAACATCAGATAAAACATTTTCACTAAACTCCAAAGTAATATTTTGATTTGATAATTTAGAAAATGCAACGATTTTAGTTAAAGCACCTTCTAGATCACGAACATTAGAAGTAATGTTTTCAACAACATAGTTAAATACTTCTTTTGGAATATTTAAATGTTCTATTTCAGCTTTCTTAGTTAAGATAGCTAATCTTGTTTCATATTCTGGTTTTTGAATATCAACTGTTAAACCATTAGAGAATCTTGAACTTAATCTTTCTTCAAGAAGTTCCATATCTTTAGGTGGTTTATCAGAAGAAATAACAATCTGTTTTTTAGCTAAAAATAAAGTATTAAATGTATGGAAAAATTCTTCCTGTGTTCTTTCCTTACCGATAATGAATTGAATATCATCAATAAGTAAAACATCAACACTTCTATACTTCTCTCTAAAGTCATTAATTGCAGACTGATTTTGATTATCATTTCTGATAATAGAAACAAGTTCATTAGTAAATTCTTCACTAGAAGCATATAATACTTTTTTATTTGGATTATTATTGATAATATAATTGCCAATGGCATGCATTAAATGAGTTTTACCTAAACCTGCTCCACCATAAATAAATAATGGATTATATATTTCTCCTGGTGATTCAGCAACAGCTAAAGATGCAGCCTGTGCAATATTATTATTAGGTCCTACAATAAAAGAATCAAAAGTATACTTTTGATTAATATTAGAATAAGATAATTTTTGTTCATTGACTAAAGAAGAATTATTCATATCTGATGAAAGGTTTGATATGTCTTCTTTTAATGATGATTTTGAACAAATAGATATATTAAATTCTTTACCAACAACATCATTAATAGCCATTTTTAAAAAGTCTTTATATTTGTCATTAACATATTTGATTTTCATACTGTTATCATCATCATATGCTAAGGTTAAATTATTTCCATCTACACTATAAACGCTTAAAGGAGATAACCATGTGTTTATAGCAATTTCCTGTATGTCATATTCTGTTTTTAAAAATTCTAAAATCTGGTTCCAATTACTAGTTAATGTATCAAGCATAATTAGTATTCTCCTTGATTAAAATATATGATATTATTATATAAAATTTTAAAGATGTTTTCAATAGAAAATGAGTATTATTTATAATAAGGAAGAAAAAATTTCAAAATGTGGATAAATGGCTTAAAATAAGGAAAAATGAATATTAAAAAAAATCAATAAAAAATGCAATTAACATAAAAAAATATAATTAAAATTTTATGTTAATAACATGTGAATTTGTGGATAAGCAAAATTACAAAAAAACGGTGAAAAATGTGTAAATCTGAAGAGTTATCCACAAAAAAACACACATTAAAGAGAAAATGTGGATAAAATTATGTAAATTAAAAACAAATATTTATGTAAAGTGGATAAATTTGTGGGTAAAAAGAATAAATAAAACTTGACATAGATTATATGTTTTATTATACTAGGAATGATGTTTTACTATAAATATAGTAAGGAGGTGCCTGAGCAATGAAAATGACATTTCAGCCAAAGAAAAGACAGAGATCTAGAGTACATGGTTTTAGAGCTAGAATGAGCAGTGCTGGTGGAAGAAAAGTTTTAGCTGCTAGAAGATTAAAAGGTAGAAAAAAATTGTCAGCTTAGGCCGCATTTATGTGGCCTTTTTCTTCTATTATGGACAATTGGTTTAATCATATAGGAGAAAAATATGAAAAGTTATGAATCTTTAAAGAATTATAAAGAATTTAAAGAAGTATTTGATAATAGCAAGTCATTTGCTAATAAGTATTTAGTAATGTATGTTAAAGCGGATGATAAAGGTAAAGATAAACTTGGTATCCAAGTAAGTAAAAAAGTAGGAAATAGCGTAGTAAGACATCACCTAACAAGACTCATACGTGAAATATACAGACTGAATAAGAATACGTTCAATAGTGGTTTGGACGTAGTTGTTATTGCGAGAATAACAGCGAAAGATATAAGTTATAAAGAAATGGAAAGTGCATTTTTGCACTTAGCAAAATTACACAAAATAGTTGCCGTAAATTCGAAAGTTAATTAGAAAATAAAAGCTAATGAGGCATATTATGAAAAAGGATAAAAGTATTATAGTACATATTAAAAAGGGAATAAAACTTATTTCAAATAGTATTGTCTTTATTTTTGTGTTATTAATTAGATTTTATCAAAAGTTTATTTCCCCTATGAAAAGAACACATTGTATTTATACACCTACATGTTCACAGTATGCAATTGAGGCTTTAAAGAAATATGGTCCTGTTAAGGGACTGTTTTTATCTATTAAAAGAATTTTAAGATGTAATCCCCTAGCTAAGGGAGGATATGATCCGGTACCGTAAGGAGGAAAAATGGATTTTACAGTACTGACTCAAACATCAGGATGGTTAGGACCATTTGCTAAAGTAATTGGTGCTATATTTAATTACCTTTATAGATTTTTTGCTCATTTTGGACTTCAGAATGTTGGATTATGTGTAATTCTTATCGTTGTAGTTGTAAGAATCATAATGTTACCTCTTACAATTAAACAGCAGAAATTCACAAAGATGAATTCTATTATTCAACCTGAAATGAATGCAATTAATAAGAAGTATGAAGGTAAAAAAGACCAGGAATCTCTTATGGCAAAAAATCAGGAAATGACTGATCTTTATAAGAAGTATGGAGTTTCACCTTCAGGTGGATGTTTAAATATGCTTATCCAGCTTCCTATCATGTTTGGTATTTATCAGGTTATTATGAGAATTCCTGCTTATGTTCCACAGTTAAAGACACATTATACAAACATTATTGATAAAGTTGGAGTAGATAAACTTCTTAATAGTGATGTTATTAAAGAAGTTGCTAAGACTGGTCATATTAAATTAGAAAACTTAGATGGAAAAACAGAAACAGTTAATAAACTTGTTGATGTAATGTATAAGTTTGATAATAAGAACTGGGAAAGTTTAAAGAAAGCATTTGCTGGTAGTGGAGATGTTATTACTAAGAATATGCATAAGATTGAACATGCTAATAATTTCTTAGGTATGAATTTAACATTATCTCCTAAAACATTAGTAGGTTTAGGTATTAATGTTGCTATTTTAATTCCTATTTTAGCTGCATTAACTCAGTTTATTAGTTCAAAACTTATGATGGTAGATCAGGGTGGAGATGGTGATGATAACCCAATGGCTGCATCACTTAAGACTATGACATATACAATGCCATTACTTTCATTGATTATGTGTTATACACTTCCTACTTGTCTTGGTTTATATTGGATTGCAAGTACAGTTATTACTACAATTATTCAGCTTTGTGTAACTAAGTATTATAATTCAATTCCTGTAGAAGTTCTTGTTGAAAAGAATAAACAGAAAGCTGCAGAAAGACGTGCTAAGTTAGGTATAGATGATAATGCAATTAAGAATGCTTCTGTTATGAAGTCAAAATCAATGAAGAGTATTTCTGAAAAGATGAATGAAATCTATAAAGAAAATAAAAAATTAAGTGATGAACTTAATAATAATGGAAATACTAATAATAAATCAGCAAATAATAGCTCTGAAGATAAGGAAAAGACTGAAAAGGAATCAAAACCAGGAAGTCTTGCTTCAAAAGCAAAATTAGCAGATAAGTATAAGAAATAAGAAGGTGTGAAATGGAATATAGAGAATTTACTGGAAAAACAGTTGAAGAAGCTATAACTAATGCTACTATCGAACTTGGTACAACAAGTGATAATCTTGAATATGAAGTTATAGAAAAGGAAAGTTCTGGTATTTTAGGTTTAGGAAAAAAACCTGCAAGAATTAATGCAAAGATTAAAGAAGTTAGCAAGAATATTGATGAAACTGCTAAAGAATTTTTAGATAAAATGTTTGGTGCAATGAATCTTGTAGTTAAAATGGATATCGTTGTTAATAACGAAGAAAAGACAATTGATGTTAATCTTCTTGGCGATGACATGGGTGTTCTTATTGGTAAAAGAGGACAGACACTTGATTCAATTCAGTATCTTTTAAGTCTTGTAGTTAACAAGGGTACAGATGATTATTACAGAGTAAAACTTGATACAGAAAATTACAGAGAAAGAAGAAAAGAAACATTAGAGAATCTTGCAAAGAACGTTGCAAAGAAAGCTAAGAGAATCAGAAGAGAAGTTTCTTTTGAACCTATGAATCCATATGAGAGAAGAATTATTCACTCAGCTCTTCAGGATGATAAGTATGTAACAACAAGATCAGAAGGTGATGAACCATATAGACATGTTGTTGTAGTTCCTAAGGGTGGAAATAGAAACAGAAATAGATATTAAGATTTTTAGGGGTCTTATAGTTGGCATTTGCTGATTATATAGACCCTTTTTTTTTGAGTAAAAAAATGGTACAATACTGTTGAGTTAATTTTGGAAATAAAGAAATTAGAAGGTTAATAATGAAGATAACAGATACTATAGCTGCTATTGCTACTGCTGTTAATAACCAGGGAATTGGTGTTATTAGAATAAGTGGTGAGGAAAGTTTTGAAGTAGCTGATAAAATTATAAAACTTAAGAATGGAAAAACTATAAAGGAATCTCCTTCTCATACCATTAATTATGGATTTGTATATGATGGTGAAGAGATGATTGATGAGGTTATGGTTTCAATTATGAAAGCACCAAGAACTTATACAAGAGAAGATGTTGTGGAGATTAATTGCCATGGCGGTGTATTAGTTGTGAAAAAGGTGCTTAGTCTTGTGCTTAAAAATGGAGCCAGACTTGCTGGAAGTGGAGAATTTACTAAGAGAGCATTTTTAAATGGTAGAATTGATTTATCTCAGGCAGAGGCAATCATGGATCTTATAAATGCAAAAAGTGAACTTGCACTTGAAGTATCTGTTGGAAATCTTGAAGGTAGAATTTCTGAGAAGATAAAGAAATTACGAGAAGTTTTGATATATCACATCGCTTTTATTGAAGCAGCACTTGATGATCCTGAACATATTGAAATTGATGGATATAGTGAGACACTTAAAGGTGCAGTTATTGAAGTAAAGGATGAGGTTAAGAAATTAATTGAAAGTGCTGATGATGGTAGAATTATCAGTGAAGGAATTAAGACAGTTATACTTGGTAAACCTAATGTTGGTAAATCCTCTCTTCTTAATAGATTATCAGGAAGGGATCGTGCAATAGTTACTGATATTGCTGGAACAACAAGGGATACACTTGAAGAAAGTATTAATATAAAAGGGTTGCGTTTAAACATTGTTGATACAGCAGGTATTAGAGATACTGAAGATGTTGTTGAAAAAATTGGTGTTGAACGTGCATTAGAAACATCTGATGATGCTGATTTAATTATTTTTGTTGTAGATTCATCAGTTGAACTTGATGATAATGATAAAAAGATATTGGGACATATTAAAGATAAAAAAGCAATTATTGTTTTAAATAAAAGTGATTTAGATACGGTTGTAACTGAGGAAGTAATTAAATCCTATGTGGATAAAAAAGTTATTACTACTTCTGCCCTTGTGGATAGTGATGTAACAGAAATCACTGATTGCATTTATGATATGTTTGCTAATGGACTGATTAACTTTAATGATCAGGTTTATATTACAAACATTAGACAGAAGGATGCGTTGATTCAGGCAGATGAATCACTTTCAAAAGTTCTTGAAAGTATTGAACTTAATATGCCTGAAGACTTTTTCTCAATAGACATTATGGATGCTTACGAAAGATTAGGCGATGTAATAGGCCAGTCACTTGGTGAAGATCTAGTTGATGAAATTTTTAGTAAGTTTTGTATGGGGAAATAGTGCAAATAGAAGGGGCCCACGAAGTGGGAAGAGATCTGTTTGCCCTGTGCATTGTCATAAGGGGAACCGCTTAAAAAAAAATGATTATTTATCGGAGTTAAAAATGAACGTAGTTACAGAAAATTATGATATAGCAATTATAGGAGCAGGACATGCAGGATGCGAGGCAGCACTTGCATCAGCAAGACTTGGTCTTAATACAATTATGTTTACAGTAAGTGTTGATTCAATAGCACTTATGCCATGTAATCCAAATGTAGGTGGAACTTCAAAGGGACATCTAGTTAGAGAGATTGATGCTCTTGGTGGAGAAATGGGAAAAAATATAGATAAAACATTTATTCAGTCAAAGATGCTTAATAAATCAAAGGGTCCTGCAGTTCATTCACTTCGTGCACAAGCAGATAAACAGGAATATTCAAGAGAGATGAGAAAAACTCTTGAAAATACTGATAATTTAACTATTAAACAGGGTGAAGTTACGGATTTAGTTGTTGAAGATGGTGAAATCAAAGCAGTTAAGACTACTTCTGGAGCTACATATTTTGTAAAAGCATGTGTTCTTTGTACAGGAACATATCTTAATGCTAGATGTATCTATGGTGAAGTAAGTAATTATACAGGTCCTAATGGACTTATGGCTGCAACTCATCTTACGGATGCACTTATTAAGAATGGCATTAAAATGAGAAGATTCAAAACAGGAACACCTGCAAGAGTTGATAAGAGAACTGTTGATTTTTCAAAGATGGAAGAACAATTTGGTGATACACCTATTAGACCATTCTCTTTTTCAACAGATATTGATAGCATTCAGAAAGAACAGGCATCCTGTTATTTAACATATACAAACGAAAAAACTCATGAAATTATAAAAGCAAATATTGACCGCTCTCCTCTATTCTCTGGAATGATTGAGGGAACAGGTCCTAGATATTGTCCATCAATTGAAGACAAGGTCATGAAATTTGCTGATAAAAATAGACATCAGGTATTTATTGAACCTGAAGGTTATTATACAAATGAAATGTATTTAGGAGGTATGTCTAGTTCACTTCCTGAAGATGTTCAGGAGGCTATGTACCATACAGTTCCAGGACTTGAAAATGCAAAGATTGTAAGAAATGCATACGCTATTGAATACGATTGCATCGAATATGGACAGTTACTTCCGACACTTGAGTTTAAAACAATTGAAGGTTTATTCAGTGCTGGACAGTTTAATGGAAGTTCTGGATATGAAGAAGCTGCAGCTCAGGGTATTATTGCCGGTATTAATGCTGCACTTAAAGTTAAAGGTGAAGATTTGCTAGTACTTGATAGATCAGAAGGTTACATTGGTGTGTTAATTGATGATCTTGTAACTAAGGAAAGTCATGAACCATATCGTATGATGACAAGTCGTGCAGAATATAGACTACTACTCCGCCAGGACAATGCAGACCTTCGACTTACAAAAATAGGACATGACATTGGTCTTGTTGATGATGAAACATATGAAAGAGTTGAACTTAAGCGTAAACAAATCGCTGAAGAAATAGAAAGAATTAAAGGAGTTCGTATTGGAGCAAATGCAAAAATTCAGCAATTCCTTGTGGACCATGGAAGTACACCACTTAAGACAGGTACTTCTCTTGCAGAACTTATTAGAAGACCTGAACTTTCATATGATATGCTTGAAGAATTTGATACTGATAGACAACCACTAGCTTGGGATGTAATTGAGCAGGTTGATATTAATATCAAGTATGAAGGATACATTGAAAGACAGGAAAAACAGGTTAGAGAATTTAAGAGACTTGAAAATAGAAAACTTGATCCAGATATTGATTATGAAAATATTGCTGGTATTAGAAAGGAAGCAAGACAGAAACTTGCATTCTATAAACCATTATCAATTGGTCAGGCATCAAGAATATCAGGTGTTTCACCTGCAGATATTTCAGTATTATTAATTTATCTTGAACAGTTGAAACATAAGAATAAATAAGAATCACTTAAAAATGTGTATAATTTAAAGAGGCAAAAATGATTAGTGAAGATAAAGCAAAAGAAAAATTATATTACTTAGCTAAGAATGTAAATGTTGAGTTAAATGATAAACAGTTAAAAATGTTTATGAAGTATTATAACTTATTAATTGAAAAGAATAAGGTTATGAATTTAACTGCAATTACTGATTTGGAAGAAGTTGTTATTAAACATTTTGTCGATAGTTTATCTATTGCAAAATTTGTTGATATGACAAAAGAGATGAATGTTATTGACGTGGGCAGTGGAGCTGGATTCCCAGGCATACCGCTTAAGATAGCATTTCCTAATATTAATTTAGTTATGCTTGATTCACTTGGAAAAAGAGTAAACTTTTTAAATGATACTACTATTCGTCTTGACTTAACAAATGTTGAAGCAATACATGCAAGAGCTGAAGATGGAGCCAAAGTTAATGGAATGAGACAGAATTTTGATTTATGTGTTTCAAGAGCAGTGGCTAATCTTGCTACTCTATCAGAATACTGTTTGCCATTTGTTAAAGAAGGTGGAATGTTTGTATGTTATAAATCAGGCAATATTGATGTAGAACTTAAAGAAAGTAATAAAGCTATTACTACCCTATCAAGTGAAGTTGCTGGAATTGATAAATTTGTACTACCTGAAACAGACATAGAAAGAACATTGATAAAAATATCAGTTAAAGGTAAAATAGATAAAAAGTATCCGAGAAAGTCAGGTATTCCAAGTAGGGATCCGATTAAATAAATGTAGAAATGAAGATAGTAACGTAATTTGGGGATTTAGGAGGTCGTATGATAGAAACAATAGAACTTAGGACCGAAAAATATTTAGATAATAGATTTGATATTTTAAGTAAAAGAATGATAAGTCTTGAAGAACATATCAAAGAAGGCAGAGCTGAAATTACTGAAATTGAGAATCAGATTAAAGATTTAGAAGAATCAGTTGATGAAAGTTATGATGTTTTCCAGGCTAAAAGTAGTGATGAAGACTTTTTAGAAGACGAAAAGAAAAGCTTAGAAAATAGAATGGAAGAACTCTTTAATAGAAATACTGATGATATTGTTGAAGTTAAAGAGATTGAACAGGAATTATTTGCAATTAATGATGCAAAATCTGAGCTATCTTCTATTAAGAAAAAGATTATTGTAAATGATTTAGATAAAGATGAACTTCAAGTTATGGATATATCACAGAAAGATGCTTCTAAGGATAATAATCAGAGTCAAAAAGATAATGACATTAATAATAAAGTTAAACTAGAGTCAAAGAAAGAAGTTGTGGAAGAAGAACTTGAAGAAGTTTTAGAAGAAATCGAAGAAAATTATGTTCTTTCTAAGGAAGATGCAAAAATTGTTATTGAAAGATTGAAATTAAGTAGAAGTTTAGTTGGAAAAGATAATCAAAGAGTAATTATGACATTGTCAAAGATAATAGATGGATTTGAAAAACTTATTTAATAAAAACATGTTTGTTTGAAATGTAATTGAAAAAAGTAGAGTTTGATTTTTAAAGAATGTTTCACGTGAAACATTCTTTTTTATATTTATATATCTTATTACATGAAAAACTTATTACTACTCTTCTACTATTATACTATTATACTTATTACTACTCTTCTACTATTATACTTATTACTACTCTTTTGCTATTATACTTTTACTACTCTATTACAAATTTTTTTATTGTTATACTTTTGAAGATTTGTTTAATGTAGTCTATAGAATAGTTATTTCTATTCCGTTATATCTGGTCATTGTTATTATTACTACTACTCTATTATTATTTATATGTATTGTTATTTGTTTCGAGTTCTACTAGTATTAGGTTATTAAGTTATATTATTTTTATACATTTTTAATCCCTGTATTAATTAAGTAAAATTATAAATCAATTATTCCAAAGTTCGTTATGAGTAATCAACTTTACATAAGTTTAATTATTTAATTTCATTATTTAATAATTTTATATTTTTTATTCTGTAATAATAGTTGTAGTATATTCATATGTTATGATTCCTGTTAGAATATATTCTTAGATGCATATCATTCTCTTTCTTGTTGTAATATTTCTAATGTTTTAGTTAATTATTTATTCATGTATAACTTTGCTTTAAACTCAAATTAATTATTTCTAATCATATATTTTTCTGCTTCATAATGTTTCACGTGAAACATTATGAAACATGCGGATTATTGTATAAAATCATTAATTTGTATAATTAAATTTTTAAACGTTATCAAAAAACTGTAAAATAAAAAATATAATGTTTCACGTGAAACATGCGGATTATTGTATAAAATCATTATTTATATAATTAAATTTTTAAACGTTATCAAAAAAACTGTAAAATAAAAAATATTATGTTTCACGTGAAACATCGGTGTTATGCTTATAAATAATTATATTGATATGAAAAAGACTTCAAAATTATTTTATTCATATTATAATACTTAAGATTTTCTTAAATTGTAGAAAAATAGCCATGTTTCACGTGAAACATATAGAAATTCTTATTATATCGTGATATAATCATAGATAATTGGCGAATAATATAAAGAGATATAAATACAAGGAGGTATCATGGGCAAAGTAATAGCAATTGCTAACCAGAAAGGTGGCGTAGGAAAAACAACGACAACTACGAATCTTGCAGCATATATTGCACAAAAAGGCAATAGAGTGTTGGTTATTGATATTGATCCACAGGGAAATGCAACAAGTGGATTAGGAATCAAAAAAGATTCATTAGATAATACAGTATATGAAATGATTTTAGGAGAATGTACTTTTGAAGATTGTTTGACAGACAGTGTTGTTGAAAATCTTCAGGTATTACCATCAGATGTTGATCTAGCTGGTGCGGAGATAGATATGATTGGTTTGGACAAAAGAGAACATATTTTAAAGGAAATTCTTAAGACAAAGAAGAAAAACTATGATTATGTAATTATTGACTGTCCACCATCATTAAATGTACTTACAGTTAATGCCATGACAGCAGCTGATTCTGTAATCGTACCAATTCAGTGTGAATACTATGCTCTTGAAGGATTAGCTCAGTTAGTTAATACAATTGAGTTAATCAAGAAGAGATTAAACAAAAAACTTGAAATAGAAGGTGTTGTATTCACAATGTTTGATTCAAGAACAAATTTATCTTTAGAGGTAGTAGAAACTGTAAAGGAAAACTTGAATCAGAAAATATATAGAACAATGATTCCAAGAAATGTAAGATTAGCAGAAGCACCAAGTTTTGGACTTCCAATTAGTAAATATGATCCAAAATCTACTGGAGCTATCGCATATAATAATCTGGCAAACGAAGTATTGGGTATTGATACACTTGAGGATTTATAGTGGGTATTGAAAGGAGTATTATATGGCAAGAAGTCGATTAGGGAAAGGATTAGATTTAATGCTTGGCGGCGGCAGTGCTAATAATAAAACGACACAGGAGAAAGCAACTAAGTCAATTACAAAGAGTACAACAGCTAAATCAACTGTAAAGAAGACAGAAGCTAAAGGTAAAACAAAGACAACAGCTAAGAAAGCAGAACCAAAAACTGCATCTAAAGCAACAACTAAAAAAGCAGAAGCCAAATCTACAACTAAGACAACTGTCAAGAAGGCAGAAACTAAGACTACTACAAAAACATCAACGAAGAAAGCAGACACAAAAACTACAGCTAAGTCTACTATTAAGAAGGCAGAGCCAAAAACTGCAACAAAAGTAGCTGCAAAGAAAACAGAATTAAAGGCAGCAACTAAGACTACAGCTAAGAAAACAGAAATAAATGCTACGACTAAAACAGCAGCTAAAAAAGCAGAAACTAAGGTTAGTACAAAACCTATAGTGGAAGAGATCGTTGATAATAAGGAAGTAGTTAGTAGCAATTTGAATAAAAGTACACTTCGTGTATCTGAAATTGAACCAAATAGAAGTCAGCCTAGAAAGTTCTTTAATGAAGATGCGTTAAAGGAACTTGCTGAATCTTTAAAAACACATGGTATGATTGAACCAATCGTTGTTAAGGAACGTGATGGTTATTATGAAATCATTGCCGGTGAAAGAAGATGGAGAGCAGCTAAACTTGCTAAGTTAAAAGAAGTACCAGTAATTATAAAAGATTATACGGATAGAGAAATTATGGAAATAGCTCTTATAGAAAACATTCAAAGAGAAGATTTGAATCCTATTGAAGAAGCTATGGCATATGAAAGTCTTATTAAGGAATATGATTTGCTCCAGGAGGAACTTGCTGAAAGATTATCAAAAGGTAGATCTACAATTACAAATAGCATGAGACTTCTTAAGTTAAGTGAAGAAGTTAGAAACCTTGTGATTACAGGTGAACTTTCAAGTGGTCATGCACGAACACTTATTCCAGTTGAAGATTCTGATTTACAGGCTATGCTTGCAAGAAAAATAATAGCTGAGAAGTTAAGTGTACGTGATGCAGAAAGATTAGTAAAGAATGCTCTTAAACCAGCTGCGGAGAAAGCAAAAGTTGATACACAACTTGAGAGTGCATATCTTTCAATGGTTGAAAGATTAAAAACTATAATTGGAACTAATGTAAATATAACTAGAAATAAAAAGGGAAGAGGAAAAATTGAAATTGAGTACTATTCCAAAGATGAATTAGATAGAATTATTGATTTAATTAGTGGAAACTAGGAGGATATAATGGATAAATTATTAGATAAATTTGGACTTACGGCAACAACTTTTGTCATGCTAGTTGTTTTGCTTATATTACTTGCAATGGTTATTTTCTTAAGTGCAAAAGTATTTTCACTTTCTAGAAAATACGATAAGTTTATGCGTGGTAGAGATGCTGAAACATTAGAAGATGCTATTTTAGATAACTTTAGTAATATGAAGAAGTTAATGAAGGCATTCCAGCAGACAAAGAGTAATATGGATATCACTCTTAACTCTATTAGATCTACATATCAGAAGATGGGTCTTGTTAAATATGATGCATTTAAGGAAATGGGTGGAAATTTAAGTTTTGCACTTGCTATGCTTGATGCAGATGACTGTGGTTTTATTTTAAACTCAATGCATGGTAGAGAGAGTTGTTATACATATGTAAAAGAAATTATTAAGGGTGAATCATATACAGCACTTGGTGAAGAAGAAAAGGAAGCTTTGGAGAAAGCTTTATCTCAGGCAAAACATGATTAGTACAGTTAGTAGCAAAATGAAACTAACTGTTAGTGCATAGATTTATGGGGAATGTGAATGTTAGATATTTTAGTGGTAGAAGATAATAAGGAAATTGGAACATTGCTATCTGATTTTCTTAGAAAAGAAAATTATACAGTAACAGTAGCGGATACTGGTGAAAAGGCAATAGATATATATGAACGATATGGTGCTAAGGTAATCATATTAGATCTTATGCTTCCTGACATTGATGGGTATGCTATATGTTCAAAAATAAGGGAAACATCAAATGCGCATATTTTAATTGCCAGTGCAAAGACTGAAAAGAATGATAAGTTAAAAGGCTTAAATCTTGGCGCGGATGATTATATTGAAAAACCATATGACATAGATATTTTAATTGCAAAAATAAATGGTATTTTTAAAAGAAAATATGCACAGGATGAAATGGTTGAAGGTAATTTAAAACTTAATTCCGTTACAAGGCAGCTTTACGTGAATGATGAAGAAATAACTGTTACAGATAAGGAATTTGAGTTATTAAAACTACTTATTGAAAATAAGGGTTCTACATTAAAGAAAGATTATCTTTTCAACAGCATATGGGGTAGTGATAGTGATTCTTATATGCAAACATTAACTGTTCATATAAAATGGTTACGTGAAAAAGTTGAAGATAATCCTAAAGAACCTAAGCATATTATTACAGTATGGGGAGTAGGATACAGATTTGAATAAGTTTAGAAGACTGATATTTGTAGTTATTATTTTCGAAATACTTATGATAGTATCATTTAACTACTATCTATTTTCGAAAAACAATAATAACACAGATAAAGAATATAAGGTTCAAGCTGAAAGAGTATTTAATGAAATTAAAACTAATCCTGATTATGCTGATAATCCTGAAAGTATTAATTTATCAAGATACGACCAGATAGTTAAAGTAAGTATATATTCTGAAGAAGCTTGTAATAATGATTATGTTGTAAAAAAATTCAATGATAAATATTATAGAATTGAATATAAACAACCTAATGGACTTAATGGTGTTTGGTATATTAATATCTTTATTATTATAATGGGATTATCTGTAATTGGAATATTGATATATATATATATGAAGATAATAAAACCTTTTTACAATATGAGTAATATGACTTATGAACTTGCAAAAGGAAATTTAACTACCCCACTTAAGGCTGAAAAGAGTAAGTTTTTTGGTAAGTTTATGTGGGGAATGGATATGTTAAGAGAAAACCTTGAGTCTAATAAGCAAAAGGAACTTAAGCTTCAGAAGGAAAAGAAAACATTATTATTATCTTTATCTCATGATATAAAAACACCGCTTTCTGCAATTGATTTATATACGAAAGCTCTTAAGGAAAACTTATATGATACTGAGGAAAAGAAAGAGGAAGCATTAGAGGGTATTTTGGCAAATGTTACTTCGATAAAGAATTACGTAAATGAAATAAATAAAATATCCAGAGAGGACTTTTTAAATCTTGAAGTAGTTAAACAGGAGTTTTATTTACAGGATGTAATTAATGATATTGAAAAATATTATAAAGAAAAACTTTCCTTATTACATACGGTATTTAATATAGAAGAATTTAATAATGTTTTATTAAGAGGCGATAGTAATCGACTTATAGAAGTAATGCAGAACTTAATTGAAAATGCTATTAAGTATGGAGATGGTAAAACTATTACTATTGCATTTGCTGATGAGGAAGATTGTAAATTAATAAGTGTAAGAAATTCGGGAAATACTTTAGATAGGGATCAGCTTCCTAATATATTTGATTCATTTTATAGAGGAAGTAATACTGATAATATTAAAGGAAATGGACTTGGATTATATATATGTAAGAACCTAATGAAGAATATGGGTGGAGATATATTCGTTGAAATTGAAGAGAATGATTATATTGCAGCAGTGGTTGTCAGGAAGGCATAAAAGACATCAAAAAAATTTTTTGATGTCTTTTTTAAAAATGTGACTTTTTAAAAAGATCATTTGTGTATAAAGTGAAAGGGATAAAGAAAGAGATAAGTCATGACTAAGATTTAAATGTATTTTATTTAATTTTGTATATTAAAGGAGGAATAAAAATGATTAGAAAGACTTCTATAAAGAGTAAAACATTAGCTTTGATGACAGGCATTATGATTATGGGTGCTTCATTTTCGGTCTTAGGAGCAGAAAATACATGTGGAAAGAATGCAAAATGGACATATAATGAAGCGAATAAGGAACTTACCATTTCAGGTAGTGGATATGTAGAGAGTTCAGATAAATGGGAAAAATTAAAAATAAAGAAATTGGTTGTTAAATCCGGAATTACAGGTATTAAAAACTCAACATTTTCATATTTGAGAGATTTAGAAAAGGTATCACTACCTAAAACTGTTAAGTATATTGGAAATTATGCGTTTGAAGGAACAGCAATTAAAAGCATTGAAATATCAGATAAGATTAAAAAGGTAGGAGATGGTGTATTTAGCTACTGTGATAATTTAGAGAACGTTGTTTGGAATTATAAATACATACCAGAAAGTACTTTTTACGATTGTGATGGTTTAAAAACAGTTAAGATGGGTGATAAAGTTAAAAAGATTGATTATAATGCATTTGCTTTTTCAAGTCTTGAATCGATCAATTTATCTGATTCATTAAAGAGTATAGGGGAAGGTGCATTTTACTGTACTAAAAAATTAAAGAGTATTGATATTCCGGAGAATGTAAAAACTATAGAGAAAGAAACATTTTACAATTCAGGAGTCGAAGATATTAAACTTAATGATGGTTTAGGTACTATTAGGGAAAGTGCATTTGAAAAATCAAAGATTAAGTCAATTGTTATTCCAGATTCTGTATCTTTAATTGAAACAAAGGCATTTGTTGGATGTAAGAAACTTGAAACTGTTAAGATTGGTGAAAAACTTGAGAATATTGATAAAGAGACATTCGACAGATGTAAAAAATTAAGTAGTTTAACTTTGGGTAAAAATCTTAAGACAATTGGGGAGTCTGCATTTAATAATTGTAAAGCTCTTGGAAATATAGAATTTCCAAGTACATTAGAAACTATTGATTATGGTGCTTTTAAGGGATCAGGTTTAACAAAAGTAGATTTATCAAAGTATGGAAAGTACGTTGATTATTGGGCATTCTCTGATTGTGATAGGCTTGAAAGTATTAAAATTGGAGCCCAGGTTGAGGAATTCCATGTTAATGCAGTTGCTAATTGTAAGTCATTAAAGAATATTATTATTGATGAAAATAATGCGGAATATGTTTCAGATGGAACATGTATTATGGATAAGTCTGATGATACTCTTCTTTTAGTAGCAGGTGGCGTTAGTGGAACATACAAAATTCCTAAAGATGTTTTTCTTATCGATTCAGAAGCTTTTTATGGTTGTGTAAACATTAAGGAATTTGATGCAAGTGAAAATCCAAGATATTCAACAATTGATGGCGTTTTATTTAGAGAGAGAACATATGAAAATATTAGAGGTTTAGAGTTAGTTGCTTATCCTCTTACAAGAGAAGGAAGTTATTCTATACCTAGATCTACAATTGTAGTTGCAGCATCAGCTTTCCAAAATTCAAAGATTACTGCTATTACAATTCCAAATACAGTTAGATATATTGGTGCTTGTGCATTTGAAGAATGTAAGGGTCTTACAAGAATTGTTATTCCAGGAAGTGTTGAACAGATTTCAAATTCAACATTCTGGGGTTGCGATAATCTCGTTAGAGTTCAGATTAAGAAAGGTGTTAAGTATATTAGAAGAAATGCATTTAAGGGTTGTGAAAATCTTAAGAGAATTGAAATTCCAAAGAGTGTAATGAAAATTGCTAAGACATCTTTTAAGGGATGTAGTGAAGTAACATTTTATTGTAAGAAGAGTTCATATGCTATGTCATACGCAAATACAAAATGGTTTATTAAATATAAAATAATTTAAGTATATAAATGTGAAGCATTAGACAATAAATGCTAAGTATTAAGAAATAAATGTCAAAGCATTGAGCAAATAATAAATGCTAAAGCATTGATTAAATAATAAATGCCAAAGCATTAAGCAAAGCATAAATGTCAAAGTATTGAGCAAAGCATTGCAAGGAACCGAGGATAAATCCTCGGTTCCTTGCAATGTTGGCTATCGCCAAATACATGAAAAATAGTACCAAATTATGCGAGTAAACTCGAAATCTGGTACTATTTTTTTGTGCTTTGCTCAATGCTTTGGCATTTAATGATTATTTAATAATTTAAGTAGTATGATATGAGTGTAAGATGAAATAAGAGGCATTGTGAAAGCAATTAATCATAGAAAGGAATGAAAAAATGTTTAAGAGGATGTTATTAAAAGATATTAAGAAAGGAAAAACAATAAATACGATTTTATGTATGTTTATTATTGTAGCAACCATTTTCGTTGCAAGTGGAATTAATAATGTAGTTTCAGTTTTAACTGGACTTGATTACTTTATGAATAAGGCAGAAATTGAAAATGTAATGTTTGTAACGAGTGGACCTGGAAGTATGGGTGCTGCTGATGAATATCTTAAAAATGAAAAGAAGATAGATAGTTACAAAGTAGAAGATGTTATTTACCTTGAAAATACAGATCTTATTAATGCTAAAACAAAGGAAGAGTGTAAAACGAGATCTGGAAATAATATATTACAGTCGATTGATGATTTAAAAATAAATGTCTTTGATAAGAATAATAAAAAAATAGAAAAAGTAGAAAAAGGACATACTTACATTTCGGCACAGTTCGTTGAATCAAATGACTTAGAAGTTGGCGATAAAATTATTGTTAAACTTGAAGGGATAGAGAAAGAATTAATATATGATGGTGTTGCAAAAGATGCTTTCCTTGGTGCTTCTCTTATTGGTAATGTAAGAATCATAGTTAATGAGGATGACATTAAAGATTATAAAGCGAATGATAAAATAATGAATGGCTACAGTGGTCAGTGTGTATACATTAAAACAGATAAAGTAAAAGATGTAAAAGCAGGAATTTCAAAGGTTTCACATATTGCATTTTCAACTGACAGAGACCAGTTAAAAGGAATATATGCAGTAGATATGTTTGCTATTTTTATCTTCTTTATATTAAGTATTTGTTTAATCATAATTTCATTTTTCATTTTAAAGTTTTCAATTTCATTTACAATTAGTGAAGAGTTTAGAGAAATTGGAGTTATGAAAGCAATTGGATTAAAAGATACTCCAATAAGAAAATTATATATTACAAAATATACATTTATTTCAATAATAAGTGTTAGTATCGGATTGATACTAAGTGTTCCATTTGGAAATGTTATAATGCAAACCTTAAGTAATAAAATGTATCTTGGTAATGAATTTGGAATCACATTGAATGTAATTGGTAGTATTTTAGTATGTATAGTAGTTATTGGATTTGCTTATTTTTGTACTAAGCGAATTAAGAAGCTTACACCAATTGATGCCATAAGAAGTGGCATGACTGGTGAAAGATATAAGAAGAAAAATAAAATTAAATTATCAAAGAGCAAAGCAAAGACTTCAGTGTTTATGGCAGCAAATGATGTTCTTGATAGTCCAAAGAAATATTTTAATATTTTTATTTCAACAACAATTTGTATATTATTTATGCTTATAATGGTTAATGCATATTCAACATTAAATAGTAGCGCTTTTCTTGATATGTTTGGTGCGAGGGCTGATATTTATATAGATAATATGCCTGGTATTTCAAAGCAGATGTATAATGTAGAAGGTAAAAAAGGTTTTGAAAATTTCCTTAATAACATTAAAGAAGATCTTAAAAAAGAGGGAATTAATTCAAGAGTTGGTTTTGATATGAACTATAAATTGAAAACTCTAATTGATGGCAAAGAGTATTTGCTAACATATTCACAGGGTATTAATACAGTTCAGAGTGATTATAAATTTTCAAAAGGATCAGCTCCAGAAAATGAAAATGAAATAGCAATTTCTGGTAAGCTTGCTGATGAATATAATGTAGGAATTGGCGATACAATTAAAATTGATACAGGTAAAGGTTTTAAAGATTATATTATTACAGCTAAATTTAGAACCATGAATCTTATGGGTGAACTTTTAAGATTTAATGAAAAGACAGAAATTGATTATTCATATGTAGCAGGAGGAATGCAGATTGCAGTTTTCCTTGAAGGAGACCATACAGCTAGTGAGATAGAAGAAGTTAAGGATAAAATTAAGGTATTATATCCAAAAGCAAAAGTTTTAAATCAGAAGGAATATTGTGTTGAATGTTTAGCAGTTGTAGATGCAGTTAAAGTTGTTCAGTACGTACTTTTAATAGTAACAATATTCGTTGTTGTTCTTCTTATCATAATGATGGAAAAGACATTTGTATATAAAGAAAAGAATGACATTGCACTTTTGAAAGCAATTGGATTTAAGGATTCATTTGTTAGAAATTGGCATACAAATAGATTTATAATTGTAACTATTTTAGCTATGATTACAGCGATAGTTTTATCGGTTCCATTAACAAAACTTTTAATCACACCTATTTTTGGAATGCTTGGAACAAGTGATATTAAATATAGATACGATATAGGAGGATTTGTTTTATATCCAGTAATCGTACTTTTAGCAACTATAGTAGCAGCAAATATTAGTGTTGTATCAACAAGAAAGATTGTAGCAAGAGATACAGCAAACATTGAATAATACATGAAAAATTAGATAGATATTAGGAGGAAAATAATATGGCAACAGTAATAGAAGTAAAGGATCTTTGTAAAACATACGTAGCAGATAAAAGACAGAATAATGTTCTTAAGAATGTAAATTTTAAAATTGAAGAAGGTGAGATGGTTGCAATTATGGGACCATCTGCTTCAGGAAAATCAACACTATTATATAGTGTATCCGGTATGGATGCACCAACAAGCGGTAGTGTAATTTTTGATGGAAAGGAAATTACTAAGATTAGCAAGAATGAATTATCAGAAGTTAGACTTGATGATATGGGATTTGTATTCCAACAAATGTTTATGATGAAAAATCTTTCAATATTAGATAATATTATTCTTCCAGGAGTTGAAAGTAAGAAAAATAAGAGAAGTAAAAAAGAGGTTGAAGAGTATGGTGAGGAATTAATGAGAAAGCTTGGTATTATTGAAGCAGCTGATAATGATATTAATGAAGTATCAGGTGGTCAGTTACAAAGAGCTTGTATTTGCAGAAGTTTAATTAATAAACCAAGATTACTTTTCGCTGACGAACCAACAGGGGCCTTGAATCGCTCTAATTCTGATGAAGTTATGAATGAATTCGTTAAAATTAATAAAGAGGGAACTACCATAATGATGGTAACACATGATGTTAAAGTTGCTTCAAGATGTTCAAGAGTATTATACATAGAAGATGGAAATATTAGGGGCGAATATGATAATACAAAAGAGCAGTCTGAGAGAGATAAGGAACGTGCACTTAATGCATGGCTTATTGATCTTGGATGGTAAAAGAAAAAACAGATAAAGATGGGGAAATAAAAAAGGTCCTTTCGGACCTTTTTTTATTTTGCTTTTTTAACTCTTACAATCTTTGAGTATGCGCCGTTTGTATTAACGTTACCATTCTTAGTGTATGCGCAAATCTTATAGAAATACTGTCTGTTCTTTTTAGTTGTTTTATCAATAAATGAAATCTTAGTATTTTTTGTGATTTTTTTAATTAATTTATATGTATTAGTCTTTTTATTAACCGCACGGTAAATTAAGTAACCATTAGCATTACTCTGTTCATTCCAGTTAAGTTTAATATAAGTTTTATTTTTTGTTCTTGCAGCTGAAGCAATTTTAGTTTTTAATGGAACAAGATATGATGCAATACTTGATTCAGCTGATCTATAAGCAAGAACTCCACATGAAGCATATACCTTATAGAAGTATTTTGAACCACGTTTAAGATTTGAATCTGTGTATGTTGTATTACTTACAGTAGCTACTTTTTTATATTTTCCGTTGCTTGATGTACTTCTATATACAATGTACTTTTCAGCTTTAGCAACACTATTCCAACTTGCTGTGATGTTTATATAAGCGCCACCCTTGCTTGATTTTGTATGTTTAAGAGTTAAATTAGTTGGAGTAGTTAATGAAATAGTAATTGTAGTTTGAGCTGAATAACCATTATGTGTTCTAGCAGTAATTGTAACAGTTCCAGGAGTAAGTGCTGTAACTGTTCCGTTATTAACTGTTGCAATGCTTGTATTGCTTGATGTCCATGTTAATGATTTGTCTGTTGCATTTGCTGGAAGAACTGTTGCATTAATTTTTTTAGTTTCACCAACATGCATTGAACTTTTGTCTTCGTTAAAACTGACGCCAGAAGCAGGCATACGAACATTTACTGTCTGGCAAATTGAAACTCCACTTTCTGAAGTTGCCTTTATAAGAGTTGTTCCAACTTTGTTAGCTTTAAACTTTCCAGTTGTTTTATCAATAGAAACTATTGAGTTATCAAGAGTTGAAAAAGTAATCTTATCACCATTTGGACAAAGCTCTTTGTAAAGGTCATTTGAGTTACTTGCATCTACACTTGCGAAAAATCTTCCGGTTCCTTTAAATGGAATTGAAACATATGGAGCATTTGCTGACATTGTAACGTCTGAAATCATCTGACAATGTTCTGCTTTTTCCTTATTAATCTTAATATTTGGTAGTTCTTCAGATTTGTAATAAGGACAACCGATGCATGACTGCTTTGCAATGTTTTCTTCTTCATTATCAGAGAACTGATAATCAGAGAAAATAGTATTGTAAATTGTGCATGCTGCAAGGTAGCTTCCTAAATACGTAGGATGTTTTTCGTCTTCATTATATAATTCTTCGTTAGGGAAAAGGTCTTTATATCTCTTAAAGTTCTGACCTGCTGGTGCAACTTTTGCGCCAAGTTCATTTCCCATGCGATAATATGCTTCTGATAATTTTTCGGTCATTGTAGCATTGTCAGTAGTAATTGTTTTACCATCCTGTTCGTAGCTACATTGATTTTTGTATGCCCAAGTCATATACATAACTGGTTCAGCACCATTATTTCTAATAAGATTAGCAAGTGTTGTTGCTGATGGAATTGTTGATGTTTCGTACATGCTGAGTGCTTCAGATGACTGAGCCTGAACTACCACAAAGTCATATGAGTTTTTCTCTAGTAATTGTCTTAACTGCTTTCCATAGTCATTTGTTGGATCTGCAAAATAAGATAAGTAATAACTACTGAATGCAAGCATTGTAGTATTAACGTCAACTCCGTTAGCTTCTGAAATACCTTCGAAAATAGCTGGCATTGAATTTCTGTGAGTTAATGAATTACCAATAAAAAGTACTTCAATAGGCTTATTTATTGTTGCATCATTTGCAGCAAATGCCATGTTTTCAACGTACGGACTACCTATAACAAGGGCGATTGCCATTATTATAGAAAGAATTCTTTTTCTAGTTTTCATATAAATTCTCCTTAATCTGTGTTTCTTTATAAATTTTACAACAAGACAGATTATATCATATTAGGTAAATTATTTCAAAAAATCGAGCAAATACACAGAGCAAATGGCCTAAATAAAGGCAATAAACCTAAGTTTTTTCTTAGAATCCTTGCGTTTGTATGTGAAAATTGGTAAAATATATAGGGTGTGGCCTAGTACCTCAGTAGGATAGAGGGTCCGCCTCCTAAGCGGAACGTCGCAGGTTCGATTCCTGTCTGGGTCGTTTTTGAATAAAAATTTAATATAAAGGAAAGTTAAGAGTTATGGACTATATTGTCATGGATTTAGAGTGGAACCAGTGTCCTTATGGAAAAGGCAATGAGGCAAAAGGTCTTCCATTTGAAATCATTGAAATTGGTGCCGTTAAACTTAACGAAGACTTTGAGATTATAGATAAATTCAGTGAGATTATAAAACCACGTATTTATAAACAACTCCATTATAAGGTTAAAGATATAACTCATATCACGTTGGATGAGTTATATGAAGGAAGAAGTTTTAGAAGTGTTATTTATGATTTTCTAGAATGGTGTGGAGATGATTATAGATTTGTAACATGGGGAACAATGGATTTGAGAGAACTTCAAAGAAATATGAAGTTTTATCATTTAGAAAGAGTATTGGATTTTCCATTATTCTTCTATGATCTACAAAAGATGTATAGTCTTTGTTATGAAAACGGACGAACTAAAAGAACTCTTTCATACGCGGTAGAAGAATTGAAGATTGATATGGATATACCATTCCATAGAGCGATAGATGATTCAATATATACAGCGAGAGTTATGAAAACTATGGACTTTAAAAAGGTTCAGGGATTTTTCTCAGTAGATACATTCTATTTACCTCGTATTAAGGAAGAAGAAATTTTCATTAGATTTGAGAATTATACAAAGTATGTTTCAAGAGAATTTTTTGATAAAGAAGAAATGTTTAGAGACAAAGAATTGACTACTATGAACTGTAATATTTGTGATAAACCTCTTGAAAGACGTATTAACTGGTTCTCAGATGGCATGAAAACACATTATTGTGTTGGATATTGTAAAGAACATGGTTTGGTTCGAGGAAAGTTGAGAATCAAATCAGCAGAAGAAGATATGTGCTATGCGATAAAGATTTTGAAATCAACAGATGAAGAAGGAGCACAGAAGATTGCTGATAAACAGAAGGCAATCAGAGAAAAAAGAAGAGAGCGCAGAATTAGAGAAAAGATGGAGATGCGCGAAGAAAAAGAAAAGGGATCTAGCTATGAAGAAGAGATAGAAGAAATAGAAGAGCTAGATGATTAACAAAAAAGACCTATCCGGGGAGGAAGGTCTTTTTGTTATTTTAGGGATTATATGCGAAATGCGAGTTAAAATGTTATTTTTCCATAGTTTGTTAGGTAAAAATGCCACATGTTTATAAATTATTTTTTGTTTGTTCACAATTTGTTCTTATTTTTTTTACAGAAAGTGGAAGATTTAACACTAAAAAATGAATATAATAATGACATAAGATAAAACATCTTATAAATATTCATCCTTTGAGTTCGAGAGAACTCGTAAATAAAAATCTAACATAAATAAAATTGTTGTCAACCAGAAATGGATGAATGGGATTAATTCAATTTAATCCCATTCAAAGAAGTCATCCTTAACTCGAAAGAGTTTTAAAATAAATCTAACAAAACATAATATGTTGTCAATCTTGACAGAAATGAATGGGACCGCGTAAGTGGTTCCATTCATTTTGTGCGTGAATTAATTAATATAAAGGGGTATATAATATGACATGTGGGGATAAGTTTTTTTCGATTTTACAAGATAGTATACTTGCAATCGTTGGATATACAGGAGAATGGGCTGCCATACTTTCTGTAATAATGATAATGATATGTTTCATAGGTAAAGAAGGTTCTTTCAATAGGAAAACATTGATGCCTGTATTTGCTAGTATGGTTATAGGCTTTAGTTTAAATATGTTTACAGTTATACATGATTATTTGATATTAAGACCAAGTTGGAATGAAAAATATGAGAAAGGTATGGGAATAATATCGGAACAAGCCTGGATAGATATGGTTAATACAGTAGTTTGTCTTGTGATTATGATACTGATACCATTGTTAACATTTAAAAGACAGCGAATAATAAATAGTATTTGTGCTTTCTTATTTACAATGGTATTTGAAGTGTACATTACAAGTGGAATGCATTTTTCGATTATGTTTTTCTTGGATCAGAGGAAATTACCAATTGATGGTATTATAAATTTTTATAAATATGAGGGTGGATTATCTGCGTTTGTATTTACATTTACATACCTTTTAATAATGCTTATTTTCTTTTTGGTATTGTATTTTAGTATGTATAAAAAACATCGAACAATGTATATAGGTTGGAAATTTAGATTATACTTTATTTTATGGGAAGTATTAATGATTGCTATTTTATACTTACCATTTATGAAGGGGTTAGATGAATCTGAACGTGAAAGATACATGGGATATGAACTTGGAGTTATAATGCTTGCGTTGTGTATAGTTATACCATTCTTTTTTATGATCATAATATCTAGAAAATATGTATTGGATAAAACTCTTATTCAGGAAGAATATATTTCAGCGGAGCTAGATTATATCAATCAATATAAAAAGAATCAGACAGAAATAAGAGCATTTAGACATGATATTATTAATAATCTTTCAATGTTATCCGCTTTGCATGATGAGAAAAACTATGATGGTGCGAAGGAATATATTGATACACTTTTAGGAAATGTTAAATCCATGTCTCCGAAATATATAACTGGAGATGAAATGCTTGATTGTATAGTTGGAATGAAAGCGGCTAAGATGGACGAAGAAGGAATTGAATTTTCTCTTGAAGGAGTTATTGATGGTGGGCTTGGAATGAAAGCTGTGGATGTATGTAGTATATTCGCAAATGCACTTGATAATGCCATTGAGGCTTGTGAGAAAATACCTAAGGATATTAATAGATGGATTAAACTGTCTGTTAAGAGAACAGATAAATTCTTTCTTATAAAATTAGAGAATTCAATGAATGAAGAGGAAAAGACGCAACCATTATCAAGACTTTTTGATGAAGGTGAACGAATTACAACAAAGAAAGATAAAGCGCATCATGGTTTTGGCGTACAGAATATGAAAGAAACCGTATTAAAGTACGAAGGTATAGATAAGGTTGAAATAGAAGATGGTGTATTTATTCTATCAATCGTAATACCAAGAACAAATTAAATCAATAAGATTTTGAAAGACGTAAATATAGCTAATTGTGAACAAAATTATTCATTTTTGATAAGTTTCGTAACATTTTCTGTATTTGTTCACAATTTGTTCTTAAACTATTTACATAAAATGGGAGATTTAAATCAAAAAAGTTATTATAATAATGGTATAAGATAAAGAAATACAAAAAACGTCATCCGAAAGTTGAAAGTATTCTTTAAGAAGTCTAACTTTAAAAAGTCATCCTAAACTCGAAAGAGTTAAAAAATAAATCTAACAAAACATAATATGTTGTCGAACATGAAACGAAATAATGGGACCATAATGATGGTCCCATTCGTTTTATAAGGGTTTTTAAAGAAATGGAGAGAGGATTAATGTTTGGAATTGGGAAGAATAAGGGAAAACATAAAGAGTTAGAAGAAATACTTGATCGTATAAAGATGTATATGGAAAATAATTACAAGGATTCTGCGAAGGATGCATTTGCTCAGTTGAAAGATAAGTTTAATATGCTTAAAAATTCTGGAAAGCTAAAGGCAGCTCAGGAAGAGAATTATACAGAAGTAATTAAAGAATTAGAAAAGCAATTTGAAACATATACACATAAGGTAAATACGATTGAAAAGATATGATTTTTGAATTTTTGTGATGGAAAATTAGTAAAATTGCGTGAATTTCACAAATTATTTTTTGTTTGTTCACAATTTGT
>Ga0247609_10000913_pt1 | contig 37476 bp, 31 predicted proteins | sample 172DNAGHGlowgp2_FD_193487 | JGI IMG/M metagenome (GOLD analysis project Ga0247609, IMG submission 193487) | Sheep rumen microbial communities from Palmerston North, Manawatu-Wanganui, New Zealand - 1728 DNA GHGlow gp2 | ecosystem: Host-associated > Mammals > Digestive system > Stomach > Rumen ... | reverse complement strand
AACGGCCGCATACGGGAATGGGCGAAGTCGGTGTTCATGATTTCGGCCATCTCGCAGAATAGCCGTTTCGACACGTTCAGTGTGATGTACCTTAACTTCAGGATGATTTCGGACATCATCCAGGCATCCGGTTTCCGTCCCACGAACCGTCAGTTGGTGAGGATGTACGCCAGCATCCTGACGACGGCGCTTATCACCTATGCCGTATCCGAAGCGCTGACGACCACCGGCAGCGTGGCGCCCTTCGACTTCGGCGATTTGGATTCGTCGGCCGATGCCCTTCCCGTCGATGACGTCGTCGATGTCGATCCTGACGATATGGCCATCATGGATGCTGCCGACGCCGATGGCCTGTCGGTGTATTCCGTGCTGCGTCGCATCAAGATTCCCGGCATTGTGGTCAGTGCCGCCCTCGATGGTACGGTGAATGCGCTGATGACCTTACGCATAGGTTATGTCACCCGAGCCTATCTCCGACAAGGTTCCAAGGCGTTGAAGGGCGTTCACAACAAACGCGCCGTGAAGCGGCAGGCGATGATGGATGCCATCACTAACGTACCCGCCGTGATCGCATCAGGTAGCGGCGTGATCGGCAAGCGCACCAGCAACCTCATCATCCACCTTATCAAGAAGGACAACCCCGCCACTTCCGGCCTGAAGAAATGGCGCGACAAACTATTGAACCTCTATCATTCTTATGGACGTTCTTAAAAGGAACTTTGTACCCTGACGATATCCCTACTTCCTTTTCTTTAGTTCCCATCCCAGCTTCTTGACCAACTTAATGGTGTTGATAGCCATCAGCCGATCATATTCTTTTTCACTTTCCGGAAGAAGGTTGTAGGGGAGCATGTCGGGATGGAGCTTACGGGCATCATCACGTACCGGCCCATACGACCAGCCTTCGTCTTTGCGTGTCTTAGCCCATACCTCATGGGCATTCTCGGCAATGGCTTCTCGGAGTTCCAAAAGTTCTGGTTCAATGGGTACATCATCCAGGTTCAGCGGATGGGGCTCGTAATTGCTTTGATTGCTCATGATGACCAGATAATTGGAGGAGTCCTCCCAGGCTCCCAAGAAAGTGTCCAAAGAGTACGACTTGGGGGAGGATAGGGTAGAGGGATCTAAGAGATGGATGATACTTTTGGTAAAGTCTATGGATTGGACGAGGACGGCATGATTGGGCGTCTCTCCATGTTTTATATCATTCTTTTTGGCTTCGTAAGATGTCTGGGTCAGCTCTGTGTTGTCAATCACCGCGATGACGATACCTCCGTCTTTCAGCGCTTTGTCGATGTCATCTGGTGAGTTGTCGTACCGTCGGGTGATAAAAACTCCTTTTCTTCCAGATAGCTGTCCAATGCGATGTAGCGGCACACCCTCTGGCTTCAACCATCCTTGTCGCTCGGATTCTGCAGCTAGTTCTTCATCCGAGATGTCAACGCCTAAGGCTCGCAACGCATATCCTTCGCATCGGATGGCACATAGGTTGTCCACGCTATTCCTAGCTGCCCGTTCCAACATCGGTAAAGGCCGTGAAGTGGAAGGCTTGAAGCATAGGTCGTAGCCTTCCATTGCTTCATCCACCTGCATGGACAATTCCATCAGTTCTCGCAATTCCGCGTCTCCTGCTGCTGCGTCGAGCACCCACTGTGTCTCCTCCAGAGTGGTGTTGCCGTCCATGTACGCAGCAAGCAGTTCGTCTGAAATACTATTAACTTGTTTTGCCATAATGCTGTCTATCGGTTAAGGCCACTTTTGTAAGGGCCGCCATCGCACGTTTCTTGATGTTATATAGGTTAGATACTTTGACACCCATCTCAGCAGCGAGAGTCGGTTCATCGATGCCGTCGATGAGGTGTCGTTGGATGACATATACATAACGTTCGTTCGTCATTCGGCTGAGTAGGGCTTTCACGTCCATTCCGGCATGTGCCTGCGTTTCGTCAAAGGAGGGGACTTCTTTAATATAAGGTGTTTCTTTCGGGGTTATATCTATCACCTTGCCCTTCTTGCGCAGTTTCAGCGCAAAGCGCAGTGACACAGTCTTTAACCATTGGTAGATGCTGCTCCTGCCCTCGAACTGACGCAGGCGTGTAGCATCGTTCTCCATCAGGTAGATGTAGAACTCATTGACGAACTCGTCGTAGTCAATATCATAGGGGAAGACTTTGTGGATGACAGACGCGAACAGAGGACGGCAGTTCTCGAAAAAGAACTGTCGGTTGATATCCTCATCGCCTTTGATGAGGCCCTCTATGATGTCTCGATCGGTCATACAACGTTGTCTTGTCGAAGTTTGCTATTCTGTCATCCTTATGATCCATGGGATATAGCGTGAGAACTCGCGGTCGAGTTCGCGGATGTCGTCCAAATCATCAAAAGGTCGGATGTCGTGGTGGATGAAACGGTTCTTGTTCAGTTTCAATTCGTCCTTGAAGGGTTCGTTCTCCTTGGTATATTTGTCCTCATTGCGATGTGGCTTACGGTAGCCCATCAGCAGCTTTTCCACGTTCCAACGATTATGCTCCACATTGGCCAGCTCTTCCACTTCGTAGTCCGACAGGCTCCAGTGGTCGCGACTGTTATCATCGAGCTGTAGGTCTCGTATGGCACGAAGCGTAGCCAACTTGGTGCGAATGGTGTAGGCGCTGTAGAGATTCGACCATTTCAGGGCGACGGACAGTTTACGCCACTCGGCATCGGCTTCAGCCCAGATGGTGGCTGGCGGCAAGGCATCCAAGCCCAATAGACTTGGGAACTTGTTGACGCTATAGTTGGCGTTGGCATACAGATAGTTGATCAGCTTAGCCCGCTTGAGCGACACCTCGTCGGCGCAGAAGCTGGCTTCATTCATGCCGAAGGGATAGACATGAGCATAGCGACCGCCTTGTTCCTTTTTATTCAACTCGCCCTTCTCTATATAATAATAGGTGTTCAGCTTCTTATTGTCTTTCACCTTCTCATCGGTCTTGCGCAGGTTGGTGACGAAATTATCAGACCTGTCTTGGCGAATGAACACGTTCACCTCGTTGTCATAGACCTCATCGGGCATATTCATTCCCATGATGAAGTTCTTGTCCGGGTCTGCCATTGCAAGGAAGATGGAGAGATATTGCCGGTCCGAATCTTTAGCCCAACGACGAATCTCTTTCTGCACCTTCTCTGAGAAGATATCACCCTTGATGAATTCAAACTCCACATCGAGGAAGCTGCCATCTTCTTCATGATAACCATTTTTTTCGTTAAAATACAGTGGGGGGATGATTTGACAAGCCTCCGATTTAGACTCTGCAGAAAGATCTTGATAAAAATGCGACTGCACCTCAAAGAAATGTCGGTTGCGCGTAATAAACAAATCCTTCTCCGTGTCGGCGTTCAGGTCGATGAACGTGATGCGGGTCTTGAGCTGTGGATTCGTCTTGAAGTTCGGAAAATGCAACACATTAGCTGCTTCCATAGCGAAGGCTACCGCAAAATTAGTGGTTCCAACAAACACCAAGTGTACATAGTGCTTATCCCGGGGGGTAATGCCATTACCATAGACGGCTGGATAACCAATCTCATGCTGTACGGGATCATCCTTATCTTTATGCTTACGCTTGACAAACACCTGCTTGGCCCAGCCCGAATAGAAATTGTAAGGCACGAACTCTATGTCCAACTCCCGAACCGTCTCAAAGATTTCGGAGGTCTTGAAGGCTCCGTACGTGTCCAAATCCTCAAACACACAGGTGATACGCCGTGGCAACGTCGTGCCTTGGAAGGGCTTTAGGTAGCGGCACACACTGTCCACCACCTCCACGTTGATGGCATCGTGGGCTGGCAATGAGCGCAGACCGACAATATAGATTTCAGCGGCGGTCTGCAAATGGATATCCTTATAGTATTCTGTGGACATACGATGACCGTAGTTGATAATCACCTTCTTCAGTTGCGCCTCCGTGAACGTCTTCTTCAGCCGCTCATTTACCAACTTGATGTCAGCTGCTGTCATCAGTAGCACGTAAGCCTTGGGATCGTGTTCAAACACATCCCCGATGATACTCGGCACCATATCGTCATAGCCCAGTATGACATAATGTCCCGACTTCAGATAATGGATATGCCCTTCCTTGTGATTGTCCACTCGCTGCTCAATGGCATTTGTCATCATACTGATGATAGCTCCGTTGAAGATGAAGGCACCGAAGAGGAAGGTCAGGCTGCTCGCAAACAACATCCAACCATGAACGCCGCTATCGATATACAGGTTGTTCAGCGCATTGGAGTCGATCAGCAGATACAGTGGCAGCAACCATTTGTCCAACTTCTTATCCTCGCAGAATGCCTCCCATTCAGCCCCGGATGCCGAGAGCAACAAGTAAGATATGCCTAAAGCGATGCTCAGCACGATGGCCAATATCGCCAGCTGTTGCCACAGACTCTTGGACAGCAAACGGTCAAACCACAGCTTAAACCATTTCTGACGTTTTTCCATCATGAGGGATTATTGTTCTTTTTAGGGTCTTGGAGTTTGCTAAAGATATCTTCGAAACTAAGATTGTAATTGCCTATGTCGTTAATAAGATTTATTAATGCTTTACCGTAAGCCTTAATTTCGTCCGATTTGTATTCTTTATAAGCAATTACCTTGCCTTTATCATCTTTTATTTCCGTTTGACACTTCAGCGCATCATTAAGCTTCTCAATAAGATCAAACGTTTTTTTACGCTTCGCATCTTCCACGTCCCAAAGGTGCTTTTTCTGCATAAGAAATAATTCCTCCAAAGGTTGTTGTTTCTTCCAACTGAAATACTTGCAGATTCCTAAAATGGCGATAATTGCAATCGTCACACAAATAGCGATGACAATAGCCACATCAAAACAATTAGTGCCAGCCTCTTTAGCTGCCTTTGCACAAGCACAAGCTTTCTCGCAAACCTCTATGACGACAGGGCTTGGAGAGAGAAAAAAGATATTCATAATGGACATTTTTTAGGATTCATGCCGCAAAGGTAGCAATAACTTCCGAATAACTACCAACTTTTACAAAAAAAAGTTGGCGCATTTTTCTTCATCGCTGTTTTGCTTAGTTGGAATCCTCTGTCTCATACGAAATATTTTCTTGTCGTATTTGCTCTGCCTTGTCTTTTGAAGCCTCTGACAACGCGCCATTCAAGAACTGTTCCATGACTAGTCCCCCGATGGGAACTCCATACTTTGCACCCCAACCTCCGTTCTCCACATATACCGCCACGGCGATCTTTGGATGATCCATCGGTGCGAAGCCTATAAAAGTGGAATGGTCATATCCTCTTGAAATAGCAGTCCCGGAAATGCCACATGCTTCAATGGGCAATGTTGACAAGTCCCGGCACGTCCCACGAATAGCAGACATGTGCAAACCATTGATGACGGCATCGCAAGCATCACGGTTTACTTTCGTCTGACGAAGCGTAGTGTATATGCTATCTATCTTGGCACCCTGTATCTCTTTCACTACATGAGGGATGAAGTAGTGGCCTCGATTGGCGATGATAGCGGAGAGGTTGGCCAGTTGTAGCGGTGTGGCCGTAACCTCTCCCTGACCAATGGCTATATTCACTATCGACGACCCATCCCATTGATGATGAAATACACCATCATAGTAATCGGCATTAGGGATGAAACCACGGTTTTCATGTTGAAGGTCGATACCTAACTTGTAGCCGAATCCAAGAGAAGACATATAATCTTTCCACATCGTCATGGCACCCTGCACATCCCCATATCTCTTATCACTCATCATGGACAGGAAGCCTTGACAGAAATACCCGTTACAGGCCTGGCTCAATGCTTCCGACAAAGCAAGAGGCGAAACATGAGCATGGCAACCAACCCTAAACTCATGATGACCGAATCCTCTTTCGCAGGGATAAAGCGTTTCTGGACTGATAATACCCTCAGACAAAAGTACAAGAGCCTGTGCAGCCTTAAACACACTTCCTGAAGTATATGAAGCAGACACACAGCGGTTAAGCATCGGATATAGACTGTCCGTCGATGAGGATACCATACAAAGCACCTCACCTGTAGAAGGTTCAAGCGCCACGACAGCACCTCGTTTACCCTCCATCAACGCTTGCCCCAACTGCTGCAACTCATAGTCAATGGTCAGCGTCATGCTCTTCCCTATATCCACTTCTGCTTCGCCAATGATTTCGCCCAAGACGGTAGAGTCTGTAGGTTCTACAATTCTCCCGTTGCGGTCCGTGATAACAACGGGTTCAGCATCTTCCTGCTGACCCGTTCCCACTTTCTGGCTCCTGCCTGTGCATCCTGCCACAAGCAGAACCATCGAAATTATAAGTAATTGTCTCATCTTTTGCAGCATATAATCTATAACTATTTATACATAAAGAGTCCACAATATAACCATTCCTATCAGTCCCTATTCCCGAGCATACCCGTTTCAGCCCTGAAATGCTGAACGGGTATGCTCTAGAATAGTGAACGGGTATCGACCGGAATATGCAACACTACTCCTCTATCTTCGTGATGTTACCATCTTCACTGATATGGAGCTTGACATGTTGCGGAGTAGATACAAGCTTGTCAATATATTCTTGAACAAACTCCTTTTTGATGAGTCCATCGTCCGTTGTCTTGTCTGCTCCGATATTGATTGTTACACTAAGACTTATCCATTGAAAGGTTTTGAAGACTAACTCTCCGTTAGGCCCTTCTCCGTTCGAGGAACCCGAGGTGACGGAAAGACCTTGATCAAATTCATAAGCCTCTTTTGTCAGAGCTACATCGGACTTGGGGATGTATCTGACCGACATTCCACAGTCAATGCCCCATTTGAAGTACTGAATGGTCTTTCTCCAACTATAATCTCCCCAATAGGTCGTGCCGTCCATCTCAAAAGATTTTGGCTGTTCGAAGAGATCATCGGTCAGCAACTGTGTATGTTGGTTCCCTGCATCATCTGAATACGTGATTTCGGGTGTGACAAATGGCTGCAGGTCTGGAGAAATGCCCAGGTAATAAGAAAGGGATGAATAGTACTGTGGCTTGCGGATCTTGAATGTCCTGATAGCACTCAGATGATAGGTGGTGTCTGATGATTGTTTGTCACAAGTTGCTTTCATCACGATGATGTCATCTTCATCAGCTCCACTAATGTATGGGGAATCAATATTCCTCTCTTTTGAACCTTGTTTTATGCTATAAGAGGTCTGGAAATCAAAGTGAGCATACTCTTTGTTGGGTATGAATTCGAATTTCAATTCATCGCCAGTGATGACATATCCTGATTCACCGACAATCTCGTTATTCGTCGAAAGATTATACAGATGGAAAGTTCCGGCACGATCATCTTGAATCGTCACTTTTTTTACATTAGACATGTCATCGTCATCTTTCTGACAACCCGATGAGCAGATGCACACAATAGCCAAAGAAGCCATAGCAAAGAAAACAGCCTTTTGAGTCGTTCTTTTCATTGTCATAATAGTTGTTTAAAATGTTAACGTATAAAATAATTGTTTATATTTCTCCAAAATGATAATTCTCCTTCATGTCGCTTGGATGATCAATACACCGCTTGATGCCCACGGAACAAACCTTCCAAACCTCATGCTTGAGGTTCGCATCGCATCCTTCAAGAAATAATCTTTTCTCTTCTCAATGAGCGGAGCATTCGAATCGTGTCCGTAACTTAGGAATATCTTAATAGTTACTATTATTAATCACTCTATCGTTCTTGTATTTGACCAAAGTCCTTCCATACTGCTGATTGTTGAAATGATTTTTTAGTCCCCATTGGCACAAATAATGTGGCCTTCGATAAATTAAGGCCATCAAAAATATCTTTACCTATAGATATTGGATTAGACCATGATACACTCAATTCTGTAAGACCTGTGTATGCAAAAGCATAAGGATCTATTTGTGTTATAGAAGAAGGTAAATCCAGAATTTTCAATTTTGGACAATGATAAAACGAACTGCTCCCAATTTTCAAGACCGACTTGCCTATGTATAAATCGCGCAATTCTGTACAATCCTTAAAGGTTGACGACTCTATTTCTTCCAAATAATCAGGCAAAGAGACTTGTACAAGATTGCTACATCCTTCGAAAGCCGACTCTCTCAGGGTGGTCAGCGATGTTGGCATTATAGCTGATTGTAACAATATGCATCCTGAAAACGCATTGCGTCCGATTGTCTTAATGTTATTGCCAAATTTCACATTTTTAAGAGACGTACAATCCGCAAAAGCCTTATAATCCACTTCTGTTACTTTATCAGGTATCTCTATCTCTACTAAATCTGTACATCCTTCAAAACAACCGTGAGCGATCTGTTTTAATTGTTTTGACATATTAATCTTCTTTAGTTGAGTACATTTGTGGAAGGCATAAGTTCCAAGATATTGAACATTGTCAGGTATTGCTACTTCATTCAGAGAAGTCTTGGCAAATGCATTATACCCAATAGACAATAGATTGTCTGGTAGAGATATATCACTAAGACTTGAACAATCTTCAAAAACATAATTGCCATTATTTCCAGATTCATGTCCGATCTGAAGCAGCGTGCTTGGCAAAACGACTGTGGACAAGGAAGTACAATGCTGAAAACCTATCTCTAATTTTGTACAGCCTTCTTTTACAACAACTTCAGATAGATTCTCACAATAGGCGAAAACACTATTGCCACCTACTACATAAATAGAACTATAATCAGAGGTTGTTCCTGATGCATTTTCCTTTTGAGTAATTGTTTTGCCGGCAATGATATTAGAATTAATGATAACTTTGGTTACTTTTGTCCAACCAAAAGCTTGTCTAGCAATAACTCTCAGACGTGAGGGTAGACTTAATTCTCCTGAGAGTCCTGACTTATAAAAAGCTCGTGGCGCAATACTGTCAAGCCCTTCTGGAAAATGAACCAGAGCCAATTTAGAACATTCTGCAAATGCCTCTTCTCCTATAACTTTTAAACTATTCGGCAAGAACACCTCCTTTAATGTCTTGCTATGACTGAACTCGTATTCTGGAATTTCGTCATCATTCCACCAATCGACATCAGACTTTCCAACAATTTTTGCATTGGCCATATCTAGTACTTTAAGACTACCCATCGTTGCCATTTCAAATAGAGTATTCCAATCTTCACCAGAGATTGTTCCGGAAATGGTAAGATGCGTAATCTTAGATATGTTTTCGTCTGTTACTTTATCTGACAGATTACCCGTCACCACAACATTATTCAAATCGTTTTTTTCAAGTTCCTCATCTTTTGAACATGATATAACGAGCATTGCTGCACATAGAATAAGAAAACACTTCTTCATACTATTTTTGTTTTATATTGATTACTAATCGACATGATATGTAAATTCCCAAATATGCATGGGAAACGTCACCATATGAGCGGGCTGAAACCCTACAGTTCCTAACGTCCTTATAAACATTTGAAAATTTGTTTTTTGAAGAGAACCTTGTGTCAAAGTAGTCTTTCAGCTCTTCAACAGCCTTTTCGTTTCCTCCGCGAATAACATGCCCCAAGCCTTGAACATAAAATGGGTTAATCTCTAACGGGAGTCCGGAATATTCATTAAAAGCGTCCTTGCACCACTCACTATGGCCTCTTGCCATCCCTAAAAGACCTAATTCGTTCTCACAGGTTTCTGCCTTTTCCAAAGTATTCCCACCAGAATATATGAAACCGTTAGATTTATTTCCTCCTCTTGCCGCATATTCCCATTGTGCTTCAGTAGGGAAATCCACTCTCACACCCGAATACTCGTAAATTAGATCAATAACATTTTTCCAATCCGTCCATGTATATTGTGGCGCACCATGGTTTCTTTCATACGCAGAGAATTCTTTATTAAGAAGATATTCTAATTGCTGGATGGATATTTCACTCTTGCCAATATAATAATCGGATAATTGTACATAATGTGCTGGTTTCTCACTCTCCCGTGCATATTGTTCTTGTTCTTGAGTTGCCCCCATAAGAAAGGTGCCACCTTCAACATACTGCATATCAGTAAAGATTTCACGTATTGCCTCTTTTTGTTTATCTGTAACATGACTTCTCCATATCACATCAAAACCATGGACATTCTCATTGCCACTGGGGATGTCTTCTAATGATTCCGTACAAGCTACAAAGGATGTACTGAGAAATATGTAGAATAGTATATTTATGGTCTTATACATAATCTTAACCCAATATAGTTACCATTTTTAGTAATAAACTCACGTCTGTTATATACATTGCAAAATGACCATAGTTCAGTTATATCCCCCCCACGTATAACATGATACTTTCCGGTTGCCGGCCCCATAGGGTCTATTTGGTCTGACAAATCATAATTGGCATACCAATCAGAACACATCTCTGATACGTTACCAGCCATATTATACAATCTCAATTCATTTGGCCATAGCGTACCAACTTCGTAAGTAGAAAAACTTGGTGACGTTTTACTCTCATCCCCTTTATAAATGAGAACATCATCATAATCATTACTACCTGGATATGTATAACCCATTGAATATATACCACCTCGTGCAGCATATTCCCATTGTGCTTCGGTTGGCAAAACGAAATTCAAATTTGTCAATCTTGCCAATTTTGACACGAAATCAAGGGCCTCCTCCCAATCAATGTTTTCTACAGGAAGATTCTCTCCCCTAAAATTGGAATTATTGCTTCCCATGATAACGTTCCATTGTTTTTGAGTAACTTCTGTTTTGTTAATGTAAAAATCTGACAATGTGACATTATGCCTCACGTCTGCATCTGAATGACCAGAGTACCAATAATTTTCCCCGAATCTTCCCATCACAAAAGTACTTCCCTTTACATATACCATGTTTGAGAGTATCTCAGCTATTGTCGCCTTTTGACTATCTGTAACGTCTGAGCTCCAATAGACCGAAAATTGATTCAACACATCCCAATAACCTCCCATCTGAACAACCTGAAGAGATTTTGTCAAACTCTTTTTACCCCTCTCGACGCTTACATTAATGGTTGTTCGTCTTTGCTCTGCTTTCATATTGGGTTCAACATATATGGCAATGGTTGAATCAGAAAGATCTGGTTTGATTACACACCAAGAGTCATCACATGAAACAGAGAATGATTGATAGTTAGTAGAAACTTTTATTGTATCTCTATTATCAGCCGCATTGAATACCACTCCACTTGCAGATAGTTCCAATAATGGGTCAACTGCCCATTCTGTTGGCTCAAAATCTTCTAATGCACATCCATGCAAAAATATTAAAGTAATGGATGCCAAAAATAGTCTATACTGTTTCATTGTGCAATCTTTTTGGTTTTTAATAATTTATCCACATTGAGATTCACGCCAACACCAATTTGGTAGTCGGTTGAAATCTTACCTTTTCCTATCACCATATCTAGGCCAGCAGATAGACACAACCAATCAAAAAGTACACATTGTATTGCAGCTTCGCCATCAACCCCTTTGATGTAATCACTATAGAAGTAAGTACTGCTGCCAACAATATGTTGATTGTTCCATTGTCTTCCATATTCTCCATATCCACCACCTAACAGCATATACAGTGCCGAGTGTGTCTTTCCTATTTTTTTCTGGACGAGTCCCATTCTCAATCCTGCCGTAATAGAAGTGCGAATTCCCCCCATGTAATTCGCATTAGCCACATCATAATCCATCGTTACATCATCTATATTCTCACCTTTAGCTTTGTGTTCGCCCCACTTATAGCTAATATATCCTCCTATTCGCTTACCAAAAGATAAGCGGATACCATGCTTTGCTGTTTTTGAGAACAGATACTCCGCTGATAGCGTGTTAGAAAATTGGTTGGGTAATACTACTGTATAATATAGCACTTGATTGTTCCCAATTTCAGGAGTAGTTAAATAAAACTCTGCAGACGAAGGACTTTTAAGAAGGAAGTTTCGATAGCAAACACCATCCAATTCTATGTCTTTCTTCGGATTTACATGCATAACCCAAAACTTTTTACCAATCTTTTGAATCGGTTCATCTGGATTAACATCAGTACATACAATACTCAAATCATTGATATTGCTGTCAAAAAAGATGGTTGCTGTTCCATTGCTAACAGAACGGTCAACTTTTGACTTGTCTGGGCTTAATTCTACTTTCAAAGCCTGTGCATGAAGATGCCCAAATCCCCAAAACAAGGGACATAAAAGCAAAAGAAATATACTATTACTTCGTCTCATATATCATAAAGTCTCTTAAGAAATACTTATCTTGTTCTTTCTCAATATTGTCCTTGGGTTGCCAAGTACGAACATGGATAACAGGAGTCAGTTCGCCATGCTTGAAGTCAATCATCAGGAAAACAAAACCTGGCATCTGGCTCTCTAAGTTATCTCCACCATTTTGATCTTTCCATATCTGAGTGAAGTTCACACCATATATCTCCGGGTACTTGGCATGTTGACGTATTCTCTTCCCTGCAATGCTCAGTTTTATAGAGATGTTTGCATCGAAGATTCGTTGCAACCTCCCAATATATTCTACGCGATTCTCCACAACCGTTTGGTACGGACGAGTCTTTCTCGTAGATGGAATCGTTTCCTTACTCCCTGTAGGCTTAAGTTTCTTTGTTTCTGTGATAATTAAAGCGTCATCACTAAAGAAATTCTTGATATATTCAATCTCTTTCTTCTCGTATGCGGCCTCATAAGTCGCGAGAAAATCATCAATAAATGCCCGTCTTCTTGCATCTTTCTGCTCAGCAGTTTCTTGTGCGCACATAGGCATTACAGCCATTAATGCTAATATCATTATAACTATCTTTTTCATGTTAGTTCTGACTTTCAATGTTTATTACTAAACGGAGTCCTGCTCCTTTCCTATTAACAAATGGTGCATCAAAATATCTTGTCGATACTTTCATGTCATTCAAGTTGTCAATACGGAAGTCACCACCACGCAGCACATGGTTAGATCCTTTGCTTGGACCTTGTGGATTAAACTGTTTTACAGACGAATAATGTCCGTAGTAATCGCTACACCACTCAAAGACGTTACCTGTCATGTCATAAAGTCCCAATTCGTTATACCGCTTCCCGCCAACATCATGTGCGGATGTAAGTTCGTCAAAGGAGGTCCACCCAACTTCAGTCGCATCCCATGCATGACCAGAGAAAATATTACGATGTGTCTTATTACCACCTCTTGCGGAAAACTCCCATTGAGCCTCAGTAGGAAGCGAGAAGTGCAATCCTGTTATAACAGTTAATGTATCAGCAAAAGATTTTGCATCCTCCCATGACAACATATCCATTGCTGTATTGTCACCATCTTTAATACATCTTCCATCAGTAGGCAAGAAAGCACGCCATTGTTTTTGTGTAACTTCATATTTGCAAATATAGAAGTTGTCTAATTCAACCTCATGAGGATTGACACTTAAGCTGTCCTGCTCTGTGAGATAATCCACCATTTCTGGAGTATTACCCATAACAAATGTTCCACCATCGACCAATACCATGTCATCTAAAATAGAAGTCAGCACATCTTCTTGCTGGGTCGATAACCCTTTTATATTCACGTGCAGCCCTTGTTTGTCATAAACATAAGTATGCATTTGCTGTGCTACGAAAGGATAAAAAATAATTATCAATCCAAGAACGGCCACAGCGCAAAGTCCAGAAAGTATAGGCTTTTTGTATTTCTGAAATTGCAAAGATGGCTTAAGGGGCGGCGTATCTAACTGAACTTCCTTACCTACAGCCAATGCAACCGCTTTTACAAGGTCATTGAATTTTGTTTTATAATCAGGATATGCATCAATCCAATGAGTCTTGTTGAGCATTACGCGATTCTGGCCTTTAAGTGGAGTATTGTCAAGCCGGAAGGGAATTATGGTCTTTTGTTCTTCAAAGGCAATGTTCAGTTCGCCTTTCACCCATTGAGACGAAGCTGCTGTTTCTGAAAAAAGAACAACAACGGCCTTACAAGACCTAATGGCTTCATCTATCACATCACCGTAGTCTGCTCCTGGTGGAATGTTCCGTGGAGCCATCCAACACCTGATTTCATTTTGTTCAAGTACGTGACAGATGGCTTGCGCTGCCTCCATATCCTGACTTGAATAACTTATAAATACATCGTGATCCATATCTTTGTGGTTATTTATTTGTCATTTATCTTGTCTCACTTTTCTTTTGCGTCTCACTCAATATCATCCGCTCCACCTCCTGCTTGGCTTCTTCAAGAACGCACTTGCCTTCTTCTTCCAAGTTTTTTGCTCGCTGGCGCAATTGAAAAACATGATGCGCGATCTCCATCTGCTTTTCTTTGGGAGGCATAGGGATGTCGAAGTTTTCGAGATAGGAGGCAGGGACGCGCTGCTGACCGGCAGAGCCACCGAAATAGAGCATGGCGGTATCACGGACGCTCTTTTCAATTCCAATCTGTATATAATCCTTCATCTGTCAACGATGTTTTGTTTCTTTTATTACCTTCGAGCCTTCTTCGCGCTCGGCTTTGCCGCTTGGCTCGTCCAAGAACCCACTCCGAACCATCTCCGAATCACCATAAGGAGACCTAAAGAACACCAAAGGAGTACTAAAGGAGGGATAAAGGAGCATCTCTGTCACACTACACCCATGCTGTAGCCATACTCTAAGCAGCTTCTTGCCTGCTTCTAGGCTGCTTCTAAGCTTACTCAAACAGGAGGCTGGAGTATGGTTAGAACTTAGAGGTGCCATCGGTCTCAGTGCAGTAGCATCTTCAGGATGTATAAAAACAGAAGGCTTCATTGTTCTCGTTCTGAATGGTAAGTGAGATGAGTCGTTGATAATGTGCTATATGATAAGACGGTAATGTTGGATATGGGTCATTCCTCATCCATTCCGACCTCTTTTCTGATGTCTCGTTGGATCTGCAACTCGGTTCGTTCTATGCCAGTTCCCATGCATCGGATGCAGATGAATGAGAAGAGGGGGTGCCAGTCCAAGAGGAGGGCAACAGGAAGAACGGTTGTGATGGTCGTTATGAAGATAGATAAAGGTTCCATAAGGATGGATTCAGGGGGTAAATGAGGTTTGTATGAGCGTTTACGGCGGCAAAGTTAATAAATAATATGGTTCGCGCGTAAGCTTTCTCCACTTTTTTACTAAAAAACTTTGATTTGTGATTTGCTTTTGTCATGATACGATAACAGTTGTAGTGGAGTGCACTATTGCAGGGGCAAAGGTACAACAGAACTACCGCTCGGCCTTGCCGCTTCATACCTGAAGAACTGCTACAAAGGGTATTCACTCGACTGCTTACGTATCTCTTTCACAAGATCTTCCAAGGAAGGAAAGGGATAAACACGCGACAGACCTGAAAAAGTGGTTTCGTTCACAATGATTGCCGGCGGACCGTTTCTGGCGAAACAAGCCTTGAAATGTAAAGGAATAGGCAAGTGACGTTTTTTATGCAACAATTTCGCCCAGCCCAAGTCAATGTGCTCCACTAACTGCCCCGTGGGAATATGCCATACATAGACAGAATGATTGTCTATTACCGTCTGCCTTTCAACCCCTAAACCATATTGCTTGTCCGGGCTGATGTCTATACTCTCAAAAGCTTTGTTTGCGATGTTTGTTACGGGGGCTGCCAATGTCCTTTTAGATAAGTCCCATAACTCTATGCTACCATCAGAATATGAAATCATCAGTTGTTTGCTGTCTGCTGTAAATGTACAAATAATGGCATTCCGATGTTGCAAATCCGGGATGACTAAAAGGGGATTCTCCCAACACGCAGTGTCGCAGATCATCATATTTGTGCCGTAGCGCATCGCAATGAGTCTTCCATCAGGACTTAGTGTCTCGCCAGAGGCCGTTTCATAGCGGGGATATTGGGCTTTGTTCGAGCTGTCAATTCCATACAGGTAGATACTGTCTGTAGTCCGAAGCATACATGTTCGCTCGTCTTCGCTCACTTGTAAGGTACTCCCATAGGCTGATAATTTGTCATGAGTCACAGAGAATACTTGTCTTTGTTGCTTGTAGTCAATTAAATGAAAGGTCTTGTTAACAGATAACGCATAATATGAGCCTTGAGATGTGAAACCATACATTTTGCGAGAATATGGGGAGTCAAAAGATAATCGTAGATAGTTATTCGCTATGGTATCATTGCCCAAAAACAAGGTATCATCAAGTTGATCTATAAAAGAATATCCGTCAGGCGCATATAATCCATGTTCCTTAAACGCCTTTCCAATAATCATATAGGATATTTGGCCATCTCCGAGAAATAATAGATCTCTGCCCGAGGCAAATCGGGGCAATCCGCTCTGGGGAATAGATATTGTACCTATGCAAATGCCATTGGTGTATATAAACAAAGAGTCTGAGCCGGTATCCTTGGCAACTATCAATGTTCCGTCGTCGTTCATGGACACATCGGAAGATGTACGCTCAGCATCTATCGTCTGAACGCTGTCTCGGTCAGCTGACATGAGCAACAACCCCTTAAGAGGATGGGAGAAGGCGAATGTCTTATTGCGTGGGCAAAGTTCCGTGCAGCTGCCTTGGGTAAATGAGTTACTTACGTCGTCATCATCGTAGTTAATCTCATATAACATCTTTTTCCGTGAGATACTCCAGGCAAGCACTCTGTTCCCATTCGTTGTAACGAGTGTGTCCCCCCAAATCGAAAAGACTCCGTTTGTAAAAGGAAGATGGAGGTTACCTATTCCATGGATTCCATCTTTTTGCATACGAAAAAGATAGGAGCCCCCATCCTTTATGGTGGTCAAGATATAATCTTCTGAAAGGAATTGTGCCGCAACATGCTGTTTACTAAAGCGGTAGTTCTTTTTCTCATGTGTGTCGCACAAATACATTTGATTGCACTCCTGATCGATAGTGTCTGCAATCACATATAGGATTTTCCCTTTCTTAACGCTCTCTATATACACATTTTTCTGCCATGAATGAATAGGGAATATGGTATCGACCAGCTCACCTGTTGAAAAATCATAGCGAAGAACTTGCCCTTCAACATTATCTTCGACATAGAAATAATCATTGTCTGCGTCAACGACATGTTGGTATATGGATAAAGGCCTCGTATAAACCTTTAAGGCCGCATCTGGGGACATCATGCGGCATACGGTTCTTAACGCCTGTTCAAAGATTGGGGTTTCCATGCGGAAATCCTCTTTCCATAGCGTGACAATCGGTTCCAACCGATCTAATGCACTGGCAAACTCTCGCTTCTCCAACAGCGTCATCACTTCGTTGCTGCCTGATTTAATGGTTTCTATGGTCAGGATCCTGTTCTGCTTTTCAAGGGATGTATTCATCCGCCACATCCACAATGCTATGCCCGCGCTTAGCACAATCATGGTTACTGCCGTGAATATCCACCACAATCTGCGCTTGCGTTTTTCGCGTTCGAATCGTTGCCATAAGGCATCGAAACGTAGATTGAACATACGGGCGACGACCTTAATGGCAGCGGCATCACGTCCCAATTCGTTGATGTTGGCGGCGAGGAGTTCTTGGCTATCTGTGAGATTCAGCAGTGCTTCTGGATAGCATTCGGTAGTTGGGTCGTTTGAGAAGGGAGTGCCTTCAATGACAAATGGTATGATGTGGTCGGCCCGGCCAAGGTCGATGAAGGTTTGTGCTTCTTTGCATACCCATGGACTCTTGGCACTACGTGGAGAACATACGACGATCAGCCACTCCGAAGAATGAAGTGCATTATTGATCTCCTCTGCCAACAAGCCTGGTTTGAGATCGGTCACATCGCGGAAGGTGGGTCGGATGTATTTGGGCAAATCGGTACGCCCGTTCAGATTCGTTGGAAACTTGTAGTGCTCCAACTTATCCTGCAGCCACCTCGCCCACTTCTCATCCTCTCGCTTGTAGGAGATAAATGCGTAGTATTCCTTGGGCTGTTGCATATCATTCATTGCTTATTCAAGATAATATTTCCGTCGCTCCTCTGGTGTCAGTTGGCGGTTCTTGAATCGTTCTCGCGTCTCGTCAATTAGTTCCTGGAGAGGTGGAAAGTCAAAACAAAGAACTGCTCCATTAGAAAATGTCACAATAATAGTTTGACTATCTTGACTAAAGTTAACGGTCTGAGCTTTACTCCCAAATCCAGAATGGCTTTGCAGGCAATATCCTGTTGTCACATCCCAAATCATTATACTATTATCTGAAGAAATGGAAGCAATGTATTTGTTATTTGGACTGAAAGAGGCATACATAAAGTCTGCGTTATTATCTTGAAGAACCCGTTTGCACTTGCCGCTTTTTATGTCCCATATGCGAAGATCCTTTGATGCTGATACCAACAATGTCCCATTGGGAGCAAATGCGATTGAATGTACCGCAGATGTGTGTCCCTCCATATTATGGATAACGGAACCATTTTTGCGCAATAATTTCACCGTATTATCAATTGATACAATTGCGAGAGAATGTCCGTCAGGGCTGAATACGACATCTTTTATTTCTCCATTATTATAAGAACCAATGACTTTTTTAGGCTCTATTTCCCATATTGATAAAGAATGATATTCTGAAGTTGCTAAGTATTTGTTATCTAGACTAACTTCGACCTGAGAACACTTAGGTATACGAACATATCTTTCCATAATAGGAGTGTAAACTCTAGTCGAAATATTTAAAAGTTCTAAATGCCCAAAACCATTTTCAAAAGGAGCCGTAATAACATTATTCCCATCTGGACTAAAATCAAGGGCTGTTTTATCAATGATTTTTGAAGTAGAAGCGCCTGTTTGGATATTAAGGCAACAAATAGAGTCTTCGCCAAAGATGAACAGAGCTCTTTTCTTGTCATTTGTAAGCCTTGAACACTTGGCTTGCTTGGCAATCCTTCTAGTTCTTTTACGTTTTTCAATATTCCATACGTGTATCTGGCCATTTGAAGAACAAGCAATGATGTAGTTGTCATCATGACTGAACATAGCTGAAACGAACTTCTCATTATTTCCGTGTAACGTTAGTAGGCAACTTCCTGAATGGCTGTCCCAGATTTTTACGCAGTTGTCTGATGACGCAGAAACCACATATTTCCCGTCTCTACTGTATGAGGCATAGTTTACAGTAGACGTATGTCCTATTAGTTCGTGAACACACTTCCCTGTTTTGACATCCCATAATCGAATAGTTGAATCCCATGATGATGATGCTATTTGTTCTCCGTTAGGGCTAAAAACGGCGGCATTGACAATGAACCTATGCCCTTTAAGCGTCCGCTCGTGAGAGAAGTTTGAGGTATCCCAAATGTGTATATCTGCATCCACATTTGTAGACACAAAAGCTTTCCCGTCTGGGCTAAATGATGCAAAATTTTTCACATTGGATACTTCTTGCAAAAATTCGGTGTATTCATTTTGTATATTAAACCTTTTGTAAATGTCTATACGTCGCCTGGCAAAAGACACAAAATCCTCTCCAAATACCGACTTGGCCCTTGATGTATGCAGGCACTGACCTGTTTGGGAATTCCAGATGTCAATTGCACCATCGTTAGACGCAGACAAAATGAGCTTGCCATCTGGACTAAATTCTGCATGTGAAATTTGAGCGGAATGGCCTTCAAGTTTTTTCAGAAATGAGCCACTTCGAAAATCCCAAATGCAAATCGTGCCATCTTCAGACGAAGAGACTATAAATTGATTATCGGGACTTAGTTGGGCTGAGGTAATCTTCCCTTGATGGCCATAATTACCCCCATAATAGTTTGGATAAACAGCGGCAATCTCTCGTAAACATTTTCCGGTCTTGAACTCGGAAATAAAAATTGTCTTTTCATTAAAAGAGACCAACAACGAGTCGTCCCTTCCCACTGTTGAAAAGACGAGCCGATATGGCTCTCCGTTTATTATGTGATGTTCGCTTGAGCAAGCCTTGCGCAAGACAGATTCTGCTTCTGGAGTATATGGTTTATCGTTAGGCGTTTTAATATTGGCTGGCAGCACATCAAGAGCTAAAAGACAGGCTAAGTATGAATCTCCCTTATCGATTAATTCATTCGCTCTCTCCGAAACGAACCTAGCCCTGTTTTCCATCATTTTCCAGTTGGCGATTTCGAAACGACGAACTGCCTTGTCCGTTTGTCGCTTCTGCTGCCAAATAAACGTCCCAACCAACAATCCAACTAATCCAAAGAACAACGAACCGCTAATGATCATCCATAGTTGTCTTCTTTTCTCCCTTTCATATCTCTGCCACAAAGCATCGAAACGTAGATTGAACATGCGAGCAACCACCTTAATGGCAGCTGCTTCGCGTCCCATCTCGTTGATGTTGGCGGCAAGTAGTTCTTGGCAATCTGTGAGATTCAGCAGTGCTTCTGGATAGCATTCGGTAGTTGGGTCGTTTGAAAAAGGCTTGCCGTCAATGACAAACGGTATGATGTGGTCGGCTCGGCCAAGGTCGATGAATGTCTGTGCCTCTTTGCATACCCAAGGACTCTTGGCGCTACGCGGAGAACATACGACGATCAGCCACTCAGAAGAATGAAGTGCATTATTGATCTCCTCTGCCAACAAGCCTGGCTTGAGATCTGTTACATCGCGGAAGGTGGGTCGGATGTATTTGGGCAAATCTGTACGCCCGTTCAGATTCGTTGGAAACTTATAGTGCTCCAACTTATCCTGCAGCCATTTCGCCCACTTCTCATCTTCCCGCTTGTAGGAGATAAATGCGTAGTATTCTTTGGATTGTGCCATTCTGAAATGTAAAGCTTTTGATACTTGAGTATGGTGTGAGGATTAAGGTAAACTGTGGATAGGTACGACACGGTTGTTGCCGACGTACATACCAACGACCATTAGCGCACCGTCGTCTTCGAGGATGAATACAGGTGCGCCGAATGCGGAGTGACCGGGTCCAGACTGCAGACGGATCGTGCCCCCGCGGTTGTCGGTGCTCTTTGTGATAGCTGTAAAGAATTCAGCGTTACCGCCGAGGTTCTGGACATTGGTGGTGGCATAGTACGCGATGTCGAGGGACTGTCCGCCAGCGATGCTATTGGATGCTCCGGTATCTGTGGGAATACCGGCACGGCCTGTTCCAGGTAGGGCTACCCAAGCACGGGCGGAAGCGGTGACATGGACGATGTCGAGACCTTCCTTGAGGAGGCGCTTCTTATCGATGGTAAGGCCGATGCCCTCGAAGTAGAGGATGTCCTCCTCGGTAATCTTGATGTGAGTGGTCATGACGTCGCCACCAGTAGGCATGGAGAAGTCGCGGCTGTTAAACATCAGCTTGGCAGCAGGACCGTCGGTGCTGTAAGCTGAATAGCTGATGATAATGTCGTTGCCAAGCGCGAATACGGCTGCGAGGCGACGACGCCAGTCGGTAGCAGGTGTGTTGGCGTCAACAAAGATCCAGGGTTGGATGTTCTGGCGCGCGGTGACAAAGGCACTGCTTGGGGTGATGAAGCCGGAACCGCAGTCGATCTTATTGGTACTGATGTTGGAACGGTGTGATATGCCGTCGCGGTCTTCGATGATGATGTCCTCAATCTGGAGGCGGTAGATGCTGCCGAAGTAAACACGTGCATCGGAGTGGTTTGAATGCTTTGTGCCGTCTCTCGGCTTGCCTGGATTCTGTCCATCGACGACGTTGGGATCTCGGTCGCTGGGCTTTGCTGATGCTAGAAATTTATCTTTTCCTTGTTTTCCAAGTAGTTCATTGATACGGTCAAGTTTATCGCGTACGTCTTCTTGTTGACGCTCAAGGTCACTAAGTTTCTTTCGGAGGTTTGCTATCTTAATATTGTTAGCTTTATAAACTACTTCATCAGAACATCCTGCCTGTATCCTTTCTTCTTTGGTTATTCTCGATCCCTTGAGATCCTTATCTGGGGTGGCATTCGGTTTCGTGGCTTCCGGTTCCTGCATCGTTATACTTTTCTTGTCCTGTGCCGTAGCCCTGCTTTTCGCTTCGAGATGCCTTTCTTCAGTGGCAATCTCTGCTTCGAGGATACTTATCTGGTGTTCAATGTTATCTAAGTCCTTTATGGCTACTTTTTTTCTCTCGAGAATTTCTGCATATTGTTTTTGTGATTTTTGCTGTTCCCAGAAATATGGTATAGCAATAATTGTCAGCACTCCGAATAATATGGCGAAAGAAAGGGAACACCCTTTGAAATTTAGATTTAACTTAAGAAATCCTCTGTCTTTTTTCCGAGAGTTAGGAGGACTCATGGAAGCGTCAATAGAGTTGTCCTCTTTAATCATGAAAGAGCATATCTTATCATAGCTGGCATCGGCATATTCATGGACATACGACACCGCATTCTGATAAGGCAGGTGCTTTAGGACTTCGGGGAGTTCTTTGCCGTCAATCTGTTTGATGCCATCGAAATATACTGGGATAATGTTTTTGTGCTGTTCCAGCGCCTGAGAGATCTCATAAACCCAGAAGTCATCTTCCTTAATTTGGTCGAAACAACCTTTGGTGATAAGGACGATGACATTTGTCGAAGCCGTAATGGCATCCTTGAGCTTTAGCGTGAAATCACCACCTTTCAGGGCATGGGTATCCATGAATATCCGTTCTTCGGGATACCCTCGTTTCTCGAAGACGGCCTTCAATAATTCTGCTTTCTCCGCACCGCCTTTCCTTCGGTAGCTGATAAATACATCATATTTTGTTTCTGCCATACGCTTTTTCAAACGTTTACGGCGGCAAAGTTAATAAATATTATGGTACGCGCGTAAGCTTTCCCCACTTTTTTACTAAAAATGTTTGAAAGCCATCATTTCGAAAGCCTCAAAAGAGAAATGCCTCTCAACGAATATTGAGAGGTATCATTAATGATAGGTAAAGACTATGCTATTCCATCTATGACAAAGCGCTAAGGGCCTCTTTACGCAGCTTGCTGCGCTTCTCTTCATCCTTCATTTCTTGGAACTTGACGACTACCCGGCATTGTGTGTCGATGTAAGCAGAGATGTTTACCTCGTCATTATCCTCCATCCCAAATCCGTCTTCATCAGCAAAGTATCGCCCGTCAGGATATAGCATCCAGCTGACATAGGCGAGTCCGTCCTGATAATCTCCTATGCTGAGCCCGCCATATTTGGCGACAAGCCTTTTGGCATTGCCGTTATGCTCCAACTGATTGACATTTTCCCAGTCAATGTCATCGTGCGTAAAGATGATTAACTCACCGGTGGACTCCGTGATAGGGTAGACCTTCTTTAATGACGTATTGACAATAAAGATTTGTTTGTTGCCCCAGGACCGATTACTGAAACGCAACATGCCACAGCCCATATCCCGATGATAGTAGTCTGCTTCGTCATCATTCTTGTCCCAATCCGACATCAAGTCTTCAAAAGACGGATACAGTCGCGAGCGTCGTGCATCCCTCTCTTCGTTAGAAATCTTATTAAATATGTTCATAATCACAGTATTTTGTTATTCAACTTATGAGTTTCTTTTCCATAATGTCTTTTCCAATAACGATTTATTTAGGGCTTTAGTTTCAGCATTAGCCGAATCTCGGCATTCGAATGAGTATGATTTACATCTTTGTTACTTCACCTCGATAGAGATCATCGGCCATGTGGAGAATCAGGTCGTGCATCTCCAGGTCATCCTTGTAGAACTGGGGGATGGCTTCATAGCCTACAGCTGCACCAAGAATATTGCCAGTCACAGCTCCTGTACTGTCACTGTCTCCGCCATGGTTGACGGAGGTTATCATGGCTTCTTCGAAACTGTCAAAGTGCTTCAAGGCGCAGTAGAGGGCGATGGCCAAAGCTTCTTCACCCGTCCATCCCTCGCCAAGATGACCGATATTCTCCAGGTCTGTCTTACCGTTGTCGAGCGAGAGGATAGCTCGTTCTGCCAACTCTGCCATGCACTCCACATCATTATGATGGGCTTGGTACTGCTTGCGTATTTCTGCAACGCCTTCCATGATATAGCGCTTCATACTATCCAGTGTTGGCTCTATATCAAGGGCTAGTCTATAGATGACATGGGACATCAGTGCGGCAGAGATATATCCTAGCGGATGCTGATGGGTGATTTCTGCGGCATCTGCAGCCAAACGGTCTGCTTCCTCGATGCTCATTCTGTCCTGGACCGCCGCATACAAAGGGATTGGGGCGATACGCATCACTCCACCACAGCCCTTGCTGTTGTTCATCGGTTCTTTGCCACGAAAGATGAGATCCAATGCTGTCATGCAGGTGTTGCCTGGTGCCCGACGATGGTTCAGTTCCGGCACATCACTGATCCAGCAATCTCTAAACTTGGGCGATTTCATCCCTATTTGGGTCAGATACCATTCGATATAGGCTCTACAAATACCATTCTTCAGCGAAATGCCTTGTTTCTTGGCATTCAACAATCCATTAGCTGTAAACAATGTCATCTGCGTATCATCAGACACTACAGCCTTACCCGCCTGTTCATCCTCACCCAACCAATGCAGCTTGGTGTCCAAACGTGTGATACCACGCTCGCCATAACGAGCCTGTATCCCCTCAAAGGAGTAGATAAATTCCACGGGATAACCCAATGCGTCACCGATGGCACCGCCAATCAGCGAACCGCGTATTCTGTCTTGTAATGTATTCATTGGCACTTACTTAATTCGTTAAATACGTTTTTACTTTCTTAAATACCCCAATAGACAACGGTGTCTGTATGATTCTTTCTATGTCATGCATCTGTTTCTTTTTATTGTTTATGTTATAATAGAGTGAAAAGTAACCAAATATCTATCGGATAATGGTTATGATTCAGCTCTGATTAAGAAGATACTTGTCTATTGCCCGAAGCAACTGCTCCAATGCCAACAGGAACTCATCATATTCCATATATTCACCCAGTTTTCCTACCAGTTCACCACCAAGAGTGTCACGATTCATTATTCCTTTAGATGCAGGTCCGAATTCTCCAAAATTTTTAAGATTCAATTCCATGGAAGCCAAATAATGCGTTTCTTCCCAATCCAAGCCTAAGTTAAGCGAGTAAACGTCCCTAACATTCTTCGTGTCGCCATCTTCCCAAAGCCACTCGTCCCAAATGTCTTTATCGACATAGGGTGTCAGGAGCTGATGGATGCGATTAACCAATTTCGTCAAACGCTCTTTTTCACGATTGTGCATCTCGCTTTCTTCCCATTCACGAGCCTCGGCGAGATAGTCCTCATATTGAGAACACCCCCAACTGCTTAGTTCTTCTGCAACTTTATCTTCAGCCCATTTGGTTTGTTCCTGAGCTGTCATACCGTCGTACACCTCAGCCAGAAGTGCAAGGTCTGGATAAAAACTATGTCCGTCGCCCATATATCATTGTTGGTTGGTTATTACTTGTTAATGAATCACCACTCCGTACGGTCGGCATCGTGGTCGAAAGAATCAATGAATCGGTTATGGATGCCCTGTCCCCGTATCGCGCCAAAGCGGTCATAGGCCAGCCGTGCTGCTCCGCCGCCATGAGCACCGGCAAGGTTACTGCCAAAGACAAATATCTTGTTTGGCTTCAGTTCTGTTATCCTCTCGGGGGTGTATTCTCTGTTGTACATAATTTTAGACTGATTTTATAGTGACCGTATCTTCTCCAACAACAATTTCATCCCTTCGCTGGCTGTTGCCTGGATATGCTCATATCCCAAGGCTTCACATGCCTCAATCACATTGGGGTCAATGAAGAACTTCGGAATAAATCCCAATGCGCCACCGATGGCACCGCCAATCAGCGAGCCGCGTATACTGTCTTGTAATGTATTCATTGTCCTTTATTTAATTCGTTAATCACGTTCTTTCGTTCCTTGAACACTATAAGCCGAGAGAATTTGCCTGCAAAAGTAGCAATTATTTCTCACGCGCCAAAAAGAAATCACATTTTATTCCACTTTCCACTATTTTCGATCAGGTCAACTGTATCATACCGCCCCTGATTCTCGTTGTTATTGTGCAATCCTAAAGCACAATGACAATGAACAAAAAAATCAACAAGACAAAAAGCGCCTACCATCGCTTCAGCAATGACGAGAAACGGTTCATCGCTAAATGGTACCCTCACGTACAAACGTTATGCATCGCCAACATCTTGGGCATCGACGCACAGAAAATCGAACAGCTGGCTTACCGCAACAACACGGAGCGATGGGCACATAAGACGGAGCTGACGCTCAAGCGGATACGCTCACGTGTCAGCGTCGCCGGTGTGGCTGCTCGAAGAAAATCATGAGCAAGGCCCGTCGTTTTCTCAACCAAACCCTTTTTTGCTTTCAGCCCAAGGTCGTAACTTTGTGGCGACAGGGACATATTGTCCTGCAAATGTATCATTTTAATTATTACAAAACGATGAAAAAGGAAATGCAAATGATGACGCTGCCGCGGACGAAGACGATGGTGCGGCGCTCACAGGCGGCAGAACGCCGCATCTTACAGAACAAGCAGCACATGGACAAGTATGCGTGGAACCTCTGCAAACGACTGAAGGAGTATTATGCCATGGCCCTGACGTGGATGGGTAATCCCCTGGAGCAGACGGGCGGCTTTACGTTCATGGAACGTGGGGGCAAGGTGCATAGAGGCATGACGCGGCTGCAAACGTACTACGTGGAGATGGAGCGAGATTTGACACCGTCCGGTCGCATCGGGGAATGGAGCCAGATCGTGCATATCTTCACCTTCGCCGTGTTCGAGGACGGCTTTAAGGTGGGACTGCGACTGGACATCCCGTTGATGCTGATGAATGCGGAAGCGCCTCAGTCATTGGTGGAGTGTCCACCCTCAGGCGACTTCAACGAGCTGGCATACGACGGCTGTGCCGACGGCTTCTATCTCATCATGCGTTTCCACCCCACGTTGCAGTGCTTCGTTCCAGCTGTGAAGGACGCCCAGGGAGAGTGCAGCTCTGCATATATGAGTGACTACGAACCTCTTTATTTCTAAAAAAACAGAACAAAGAACGAAATGAAAGAAAGAAGCAAAGAAAGTAAAGAAAGAAAGGTTGCTGTTGTTGCAGAAAAAGAAAAGAAAAAGACAACAACAACCTCGCACGCAGGCACACCCGCGAGAGAGGTCCCATTGACCGAGGTGACACAAGAGGACTTGGACCGTTTCGTGAACATCTTCAACGAGGAGATGGTGCGGTCGAGCGCCGTGATACCCACCGTCATCATTCTGCCAGAGAAATGTGCCAGACAGCTGACACACCTGATGCTGCGCTATCCGATGTCACAGTTGGAGCGGATGGTCGTGAACGCTGCCGCCAGCGACTTCCTCAATGGCGGAGGACAGCGCGGATTCAAGGCCGACCTGGAGTGGCTGACACGTGAGGCGAACTTCATCAAGGTGGTGAACAACAAGTACGCCAACATCCCGCCCGACAGACAGTGGCGGGATGCCAACGAGGAGCGACAGCTATTGATCGAGAAGCGTAGGCAGGAGGAGCACGAGCGCCGCCTCCGTAACCTCGAGATTGAGGAGGATGAGCGGGAACGCAGGCGACGGCAGCGTGAATACGATGCGGCACACGCCGCCACGCCCGACCAGGTCGAAGCCATCCTGGCGAACGTCAAGATGCCATGGGACGAGAAGAATCCATAGGACCATTTTTTATGTTTTTGTCAACAACAGAAAAATTGTTCAAGATAATAACGAATGACTATGAAAGAGAAAGAGATGGATGGGATGGTGCCGGTGAGGCCGTATGGCAAGGGCGAGCTGGCACAGTTGTATTACCCCGATCGCGACCCGTCATGGGCGCTGCGTCTGTTCAAGCAGGACCTACTGCGTGCACCGGGACTCATCGACGAACTGCGGCGACGCGGCTGGACGCCACGCCGACGCCTGCTGCGCAAGGACTGGGTCACCCGCATCTTCGCCGCCATCGAACCTCCGTGAGGAGACTTATCTGACGATAACTGACGTTATCTGACGTTAACTGACGCTAGGGTACCTTGAAACTGTGTTGGCGGGAAAATAATGTCGTACCTTTGCACTCGCAAAAAAAAGGTTTGCCATGTTCCACTTAACGTAATCACCATGAAACACCAACAGCCCCTCAGACAACGACCGCCACCGTCAAAACACACCCTAAAGGGTTCGGTTCCAAACCTATGAAGCTTTCCGCCAAAAGCTATAAGACAATTCGCCAAAACCCTCAAGGGTTTGGAACCGCCCTAAAAAACGCTCTTTCAATGATTGACAAAAACAAGAAAAAGGCCACTGATGATGTCTGAATCACGCGTCTTCAACGCCTGATTTGGTGCGATGGACGACAGTGTCCGATTTAAGAGCCAGCTCTTACGGGCACTCCGCACATCCCACCAGTCCCTGATCTTCAATCAGAGACTCGGACATTGTCGTGGCAAAAAACACCGCGCTTTGCGCTGAAAAACAAGCTGCGCATCAAAATCATAATCTGTACTAATAGATTCTAATATCAAAAGAACTTGGTTTTTCAGTGTAGCGAAGCGAAATGGTGTTTTTTCTCGAAGATTGGGCGACCTGAAGGGTGGAGGTTGTTGGTGATGACATCAGAAAGCTTGCTTTCAATGATGGCAGAGCCGACAACATCCAAGGCTCACAGAGCCTGCCCAATCAGAGAGTGTTTTTATGTTTTTGTTCCCATTCAAACCAGTGAACAACAACTAACCTTTCATTAACCTTGACTCTCAACCCCTGTAACGAGTCCTTACCCTGAGCTCTTGAACCTTGAACATTTTGAACTCTTGAACTATAGGTAAGTCAGAGGGGGCTACAATGATGAAGAAGATTCAGTACAGTACGGCCATGATGGCCAACCCCATGAAGCCCGAAGAGGCTAAGAAGGCTTATGCCAACCTGCAGCTCACCGGCATCGTCAACATCAACGAGCTCGCCGAGCACATCACCGAGCACAACAGCGTGTTCTCCAAGGGCACCATCGTCGGCATCCTCACGGAGCTGGGCGTGTGCATGCGCGAACTGATCCTGCAGGGCTATAAGGTGCACCTGGGTGAAATCGGCACCTTCGCTCCCGCCATCACCTCCGAGGGCGCCGAGTCGAAGGAGAAGTTCTCGGCCCAGAACATCAAGACGATGGGCGTGAACTACAACCCCGGTCCCGCCTTCGAGAACCTCCGCCGCGATGCCGAGTTCGAGAAGACCTCCACCCGCAAGGCCCAGGCCGCTGCCCTCAAGGCCGAGAACGAAGGCAAGACCACTGCCGACTGGACGGCCGAGGAGGAGGAAGGAGAAGAGCAGGAGCCCTAAAAAGAATGAAGAATGAAGAGTTGAGGGCTTCGGCCCTCGCTCTTATTAAGTGAAAAGTGAAAGAGTGAACTTTCGGAGCAGCGAGAGCAATCAAGCTCGTTTGAATTGCCGAGTCGTGACGAAAGTCAGCAAAGCTAAAAGTGAAAAATAAAAGTTTCCTTAAACTCTTAAACCCTTAAACTCTTAAACCCTTAAACCCTTAAACTCTTAAACTCTTAAACCCTTAAACTCTTAAAACCTCAAAACCTCAAAACCTCAAACTCAACAGCAATGAAAGACAATACAAAGCGTACCCTCAAACGGGTGTTTGACATCATCGTCACCATCCTCACCGCCCTCGTCACGAGCCTGACCACCACCAGCTGCATGACGACCTTCAGCTTCTAATCAGCGATCCCAGAAATCTTGAACCCTTAAACCGCGGGCTATGCCCGCATACACACCGTGCGAACCATCACCTTAATCATCATTCACTGCTCGGCCACGAAGGCCGGGCAGTGCTACAGCTTCGAACAGTGCAGGGCCGATCACCTGCGGCGGGGCTGGAGCGACATCGGATACCATTATTACATCACGCGCGACGGGCGCGTGCATGAGGGACGTGCGTTGGAGCAGGTAGGTGCCCACTGCAAGGACCACAACAAACACAGCATCGGCATCTGCTACGAAGGCGGTCTTGATATGGACGGGCGGGCCTGTGACACCCGCACCAAGGCTCAGCGCCGCAGCCTGCGCCAACTCTTGGATACCCTCCACGACCGCTTCCCCGATGCCATCATCATGGGCCACCGCGACCTCTCGCCCGACCTCGACGGCGACGGACGCATCGAGCCCGACGAATGGCTCAAGCAATGTCCCGGCTTCGATGTCCTCATGGACTATTGGGACCTCGAACCCGCTGGCCTCTTGGACGGGGACAACTGAGTGTTGTCAACGTTCAAGAGGGGTGCCGCACTCGACTTGTGCAAGGTGCAGAATAGCGTGAAGCGCCGAGGCAGAAGACGCTAAGTGCAAAGGGGGGCAGAATGGACGGGGACAACTGAGTGTTGTCAACGTTCAAGAGGGGTGCCGCCCTCCTCCAGTGTGTCGCATCTGTCACCAAAATGGCAGGTGCGACACTTTTTTACCCTTTTATTATGTAGATTCATTTGAAAAACGTAATTTTGCAGCGACAAAAAGCTTTGAAAAGTGTAATAGACGCAAGCTGGGTGCTGGCGCCGTGACGAATGTTAGATGCAAAGATTGTGGACAGTATGAAAAAGACACCTATATATATAATGATGGCGGTTTTGGTTAGCTGCCTCATTGCCTGCGGCTCAAAAGCGTCAAACGGCAGAGCGACAACTAACGCCACCCCAAAAGAGCGCGTATCGAAACCGCAATACCCACCATTGAATGTCTATAATATGGGAGGCGTTCCGCCAAAAGATGTTGAAGGGCTTGTGAAGAAGCTCCAATCGATTTATCCCAATACACATTATTCCGGTGAGTTGGCGTTTGTGGACAGCACAAAAAGCAAAAATGACCCAAAGGGGAACAATCGTTATTTGGGCAAAAAGCTTGGTAATCATTTGAAGAAAACGACCGATACGAAGAAGGGGATTACGTTAGTCATCGTCAATGCAGAAGTGTGCACATGGAACAATGAAAAGAACGAAAGTCATGCCACTTTCGGAGCAAGCAACTTGGGTGGGCACATATCGACGATATCCTATCAACGTCTGAAGGTTAACCGCCTGAACAACGTCAATGAATTAACGAAGGTCGTGATTCACGAATTGGGGCACTCCGTAGCCCGACTGGTCGGTGAAAGAGAGGACTTACGTCATCATTGCCCCCATAAGACATGTCTGATGAGGGATGCCAAAGGTGGCTATCCATACAAGAACCTCACTACCTTCTGCCCGGATTGCACCAAGAAAATGAAAGCACACGGGTTTAATGTCGAGTCGTTACGACTTACGCCATGATGGCAGGGTGGGGCGTTGTTCCATCGGAAATGCTTGTGGCAGGCGAGCGTACTTGTCGTCATCATAAAAGTGGACGAGATAAATGATTCGTCCACTTTTTAACGGGGCCAGTTGAAGATTCAATATCTATTTGCTAAAAATACTCTTCATCCACATACTTCATTAAAATCGGATCCGAATTCTTGATAAAGCGCTTAAAATTGATAAGAAAACGTTTGTTTGCAAGGGGATTCGCTTTATTGGTATTTACAATGACATTCAGAAATAAGGTGTTCGACAATTTGGCTGATGCCCTCCAAATCTCCTTATCAATGTCACTATCGAAGAAGCGAAAGATAATCCATTCGAAATTACCTGTTTTATACTCAATAGGTGAAAAGTCTTCTTTGAGCTGAAGCTGCTTTAAGGAGATGGATTTCCTGACCGACAGATAATAGTCACGGACAGTACCCGCAGCGAGCATTTTTAAATATGCATCCACTTCGTTTTCCGTCAATCCATACGCCTCAGCATTTATCTCCTCGGCATCTTCAACTGTCATTGTGACCTGATTGTACCTGTCTGTTGAGGCTGTACAAGCAAAGAAGACATCAATCTCTTGAGGCATGAAATCGTCAAAGTCATCTTCATCCATCGCTACATCAAAATCAGAAAACACATTCAACGGTAGTTCCTCGTCATCATCAATATACATCGTTGTGGTCTTCATTGGGATATACAAATAAGCAAGAAGAGCGATTAAAGCAACAGACAAGATCAAAGTGGAAGCGAATAGCGCCTTCAATTTGTTGCTTCTCGATTTCAGCCGTCTTGTTAGTATATCCATAGAACCTCCAAACAATTTAGGATGAATAGGTGTCCAGTCGATCTTCTTCAAGAATTCCATTTCAGGAGGCAAATTGGACGGATAACTCTTGAAGCGTTCGGCATCAGTTGCCAGAATAAAATTTTTGTTGTACTTCTTTGCATGAAGAATTTCAGCCCGTACCCAATCATTTGGGTCAGAACAATTATCAAGGGCATTTTCTGTCAAGACCAGAATGAAATCATTGGAATTCTCGATGGCGGTATAAATCTGTTTGTCAAAAACACCATTCTGCATAGAGTCATAGTCAAAGAATACCTTATACCCATGCGAACTTAGGTAGGTTGCGATATTCTTAGCCATATAAAGCCCACTGCCTCTACGATAACTGATAAATACTTGTTTCATGTGATACTTACTTATTTATATTTATAATGAACATACAATGAACAATTCTATTCAACTTACTCAATTTAATTGTTGAATGGTCACAGCTCCTTTTTCTTGTACAGCATTCGCGTTTCTCTATCTATAGTATCGGAATGATATATTCAGTTATCATTTCCAAAACCATAAGGTCCATATTGCAATATGGCAGAATAGGGATGTTGTTCAGCAAATAAAGGGGCTGAATATGATATATATATGCTAAAGCCGCGCAGATTCGCATTTAGAGGACTCGTTCCTCCATAATAACTGTCATTTCTCTTGACGAAATCAAGGTCAAAAGGATCTCCCCATATAGGATTTAACTTGTATTTATAGCCCATAGTTCTTTTAATCTGCATCAACATCTGTTCGACTTCATTTTCTGTGTCACATAGCAAAATGAAGTCTGCACGATCCAAAAGGGGGATAAATTGGGGTATATCAAGTTCCATTGATTCGTAAATAGTATCACCATTTTCTATACGGAATCCGGGTATGGCTTCTTTTCTAATTGTCTTTTTATATTTAAATCTCAGACATAGAACAGAATAATTAAGTCCCAAATGTTGAACATCTTCACAAAGAATAATCAAACGATCTTTGCTAGTTCTTATTTTTTTTGTCCTCAGATTGTTCTTCAACTCAAAGTAAACTGTGTCATAGGGAGTGCCAAATGGGATTCCAAGGATTCCGTTAATAACATCTTCCTGGCCTAACGCTATTAAAGGAAATAACAAAAATAGTATCAATGCTAATTTTTTCATATTGTTTAATAATATTATTGTTGTTGTTTAATAATTTCCATATCTTCTTTCAGCTTTATAACTGTTTCATGTTCATCTCCTAAAAGATTTCTCAATATTTGCAAAGCCTTTTGGAAACACTCCAATGCTTTAGGAATATTACCCGCCCATGTTTGAAGGACTCCTAAGTCCCTATATCCATTGCCTGTATTCTGATGGTTCTCACCATAAATATCTTTGCTTAGTGCCAACACTCTATCTTGACATAGGATGGCATTTTCATATTGTCCTTTTTTGAAGAATAATTGAGAAAAATAAGGCAAAAATTGAAGTTTATATTCCTTTTGAGTAGAAGTGTCATTCAATAGGGCTTCACCTTTCGAAAGATATGACTCGGCATTATCTAAATCATCCATCTGAAAATATAGTTTTCCTATCAAAAGACAAAATGATAATGCATTTCTTGATTGTGGCCCCAATTGTTCTGTGGATATGTTTAATGCCTTTTTTAAGCAATCAATTGCCTGTGGGTAATTATTAATGACAATAAGACATGTTCCTATATCCCAATAAGCATCTCTTACTTCCAAACTATGTTCACCATAGTGGGTTATATATAATGATAAGGACTTCCTATAATAATCCAATGCTTTGGAATAGTCACGTTGATTGAGATAAACGTGGCCAATATTATTGTATGATTCTGCAATTTTGTGATGATTGCTACCATACACATCTTTCCAAATATTCAAGGCTTTAAATAAATATTCTAATGCCTTTGTGTCGTCTTTCTGTTTGCTAAAGACGACTCCAAGGCTATTGCTAATTTCAGCAACAGTCGGATTCATTGTACCCAACATCTTCTCACTAATGCTCAGAGCCTTTAAAAGGTTTATTCGCGCCTTGTCATAGTCTCCTTGTTCGTAGCAAACCATTCCGATATTATTGTATGATACTGCGACATCAGGATGCTCTTCACCTAACACTTTTTTGCGAATAGTTAATGCCTTGGAATAATACTCTGTTGCTTTGGTATAATCTCCTTGACTTTCATAAACTATTCCCATATTGTTGTACGAAGTGGCGACATCAGGATGCATAGTTCCATATAAATCCTCTTGAATTGTTAGCGCTTTAATGATGTATTCTAATGCATTAGTATAATCACCTTGATCTTTGTAAACCATTCCTAGGTTATTATAGGAATTTGCGATATCAGGATGCATAGTACCAAATACTTCCTTACGAATGTTTAAGGCCTTTAAGATGTATTCTAAGGCCTTTTGATGATTGCCTTGATCACCGTATATTGTTCCAATGTTATTATATGATAGCGCTATGTCTGGGTGTATCAGCATAGACACTTTCTCTTGAATATTCAAGGCTTTAAACAGATATTCCAATGCTTTGGGATAATTACCTTGACTTTCGTAAATCATTCCGATATTGTTATATGAAAGAGCAACTTCAGGGTGTATCGCACCAAGCACTTTCTGTTGAATATTCAATGCTTTTAAAAAAAACTCCAGTGATTGGGGGTAGTTGCCTTGACTATTATAGACCAATCCAATATTATTATAAGACCTGGCAACATCTGGATGCTCTGAGCCTAATAATTTTTCAGAGATAGCCAATGCCTTGAAATGAAGCTCCAACGCTTTAGAATAGTTACCCTGCTTGTAATAGACCAATCCTATATTATTGTATGAGTTAGCTACCTCAAGATGCTCTGCACCTAATTCCTTTATTCGAATGACTAATGCCTTAGAAAAATAATCCATCGCCTTAGGATAGTCACCTTGACATTGGTAGGCTGCACCGATGTTATTATAAGATGTGGCAATTTCAGGATAATCTGAGTCCAACTCTTCCTTGAAGATGGTTAATGCCTTAAAATGGTACTCTATTGCTTTTAAAAAGTTGCCTTGATAACTGTAGGATGTCCCTATGTTGGTGTATGCAGTTGCTGTCCATAAACATTTTTCTCCATACTGACGTAAAGAGTGACGCAGCACCATTTGATAATAATGTAATGCCTTATTGTAATCTCCTATATAATTATCTATGAATAGTCCAGCTTCATTCAGCCACTCCACATTGGTGGTATCCAACTGAGCTCTCAGTTCCAAATAATAAGCTGCAGAATCATTTTGGTGGTCTTGTAGGAAACGCTGATAGAAACTGTAGCAGTCGGCTGCGGCATCCTCTAATCGTTTTCGTGTCCCTTCTTCACTGGTCGCCAGGTCTTTCTGTCGTTGTTCCAATTCAGCCCTCTCCTTAGCTTCAATCTCTTGCTCTCTGTGAATGGCTTTGATGCGATCTTTCATGTTACCACGCGAACGGAGCATAGAATCCGCCTGTTCCAACTGTCCATTCTCCAGGAAATAGGATACTTTGCGTTGGAAGTCATCTAACTGGTCATAGTCCAATGTCGCATAATATTTGGACAAATCTTTGATGATCTTTTCATTATCATCACGCTCTTTGTTTATTTCTTGAAGCAGTCTGTTCTTTTCTTCCAACGATAGGTTCAGGCTTTCTACTTCGTCCTCCCTTTGCGATAGTCGTTTTTGAAGATCACGCCTCAGCCTGCGCTCATTTGCCAACTCGTCCGCTTGCTGCAGTTCTGGCTTTTCCATCACGAGATAAAGCAGGTTAGCAGAGTGCTGATAGCTGCGGCAGGCTTCCAGGTCCACGAGCTGGTAGCCCTGTTTCTTGACGCTCTGTACCGAAAAGGTGTTCGCTCGGACTGGAAACTCAAACTTCCCGTCCGTACGGCTCACAACCGCAGAACGTTCCTTCACCTGCACGGTAGCGCCCTGGAGCGGAACGCCAGGCTTCAACTGTCCGTTCACCATACGTCCGCGTGTTTTTACCATACCCTGCTGTGTCTGTCCCGACATCGCCACCGATGTCATCAGCACTACGATTAACCAATAGATTCGTTTCATAACCATTTTGGACTTTAATTATTTCGTCAGTATTACATCGTCCTCGTTGCAGGGCATAAAGGCTCTGACTTGGCAGGGTTCATTCACTCATTCAACATCCGCTTGATCTTCTCCACATCAGCCTCGCGCTCCTTGGGGATGACGCCTGCCTCGGCAAACTGTTTGAAGTCATCGAGGAACGAGTCTTTCAGCTCGCCCTTGTATTGGCGGTAAATCTTTTCCGCCTCAGCGTATTTGCCTTGGAAGAGGAGGGCGGCGGCGAGGTTAGCAAAGATAAAGTGTCGAGTAGAATCTACCGCCAAGCCTTCACGGGCCAGTTGCTCGGCTTCCGCATATTGCTTCATGAATATAGCGTTGAAGGACTGGTTGCCTAACGTTCCCGCATAGTCGCTACGCCAATCATCAGAGTTATCTTCATATTTCGTTTTCAGGATAGGCAACCATTCTTGGTTGATGCGATAGGTGGTAGAATAGTTATTGACAGCAGAATAGAGTTGGCTTAGCCAATACAAAGAGCCTTCATATTGTTGCTGCTTGGCAGGATTTACTTTTGTCAAACGCCGATAAATATCCAATGCTTCCTCAAAGGCAGGAACTGCATCCGTATATTGCTCTTGATTGACTTTCAAAAGACCAATATTATAATGTATCTGAGCCACATCAGGCTCGTATGCCTGGGGATTGGACTGGGCAAGGCGGCGAAGGATTGCCAGTACCTCCTTGTACATCGCCTCGCTCTCAGAGAAACGCTGGGTGTCTGAGTACAGGTTTGCTAAACCGTTCAGCGTCTGAGCCACATCAGGCTCGTATGCCTGGGGATTGGACTGGGCAAGGCGGCGACGGATTTCCAGTGCCTCCTTATACATCGCCTCGCTCTCAGAGAGACGCTGGGTGCCTTTGTACAGGCTTGCCAGACCGTTCAGCGTCCAAGCCACATCAGGCTCGTATGCCTGGGGATTGGACTGGGCAAGGCGGCGACGGATTGCCAGTGCCTCCTTATACATCGCCTTGCTCTCTGAGAGACGCTGGGTGCCTTTGTACAGGCTTGCCAGATTGTTCAGCGTCATAGCCACATCAGGCTCGTATGCCTGGGGATTGGACTGGGCATGGCGGCGATAGGTTTCCAGTGCCTCCTTGTACATCGCCTCGCTCTCAGAGAAACGCTGGGTGTCCTTGTACAGGCTTGCCAGATTGTTCAGTGTCTGAGCCACATCAGGCTCGTATGCCTGGGGATTAGACTGGGCAAGGCGGCGACTGATTTCCAGTGCCTCCCTGTACATCGCCTCGCTCTCAGAGAGACGTTGGGTGTCTGAGTACAGGATTGCCAGATTGTTC